>WFLX010127451.1_pt1 | contig 40804 bp, 36 predicted proteins | sample 4967041 | NCBI WGS metagenome assembly WFLX01 (sample SAMN12857096, study PRJNA449069) | gut metagenome | isolation source: stool from male and female vole | host: Microtus ochrogaster | place: USA:Florida | collected 2017
ATATTGGTGAGGGCAGAGATAACCTCCGGCTGGTCATATTTTTATAAGATTCATTATTCTATTATTAATCAATCTCGACTATCGCGAAGAGAGTCAAGATCTTCATGACTGTAACACCCTATGAAGGCATTATCGTTTGCAAATGTTATGTTTTCAATTTTCCCGATTGATGAAAGATCTGAGCAGTAGGCAAACGCGAAATCGGGCAGTTCGGTCATATCCTTGCCGAGGTCGATACTCGGCAGGTGGGAGCATCCTTGGAAAGCACCGATACCCATAGTGGTAAGGGAATTGGGAAGGGTCACCTCACTATTGACAACATCACAGTTATCTACCGGACAGCTCATACAATTTTGGAAGGCATAATCACCGATTGTTGTTACGTTCTCCCCCAATTCTATCTGCCCAAGATGGCGGCAGCCATCGAAGGCATGCGCACCAATCGATGTAACACCGTCGCCGATTGTGACCTGAGTCAAACCATAAAATTTCCTATAGACATCACCTACTCGTATTCCTTCATGTCTGTAACATCCAGCAAAAGCATAGTCCCCAATACTTGTTACACTGCTGGGGATGTTGAATGAAGTAATGTTCGCGCAGCCGTAGAAGGCATGATTCCCGATAGAGCTTACATCATCGGGAAGGTCGGTAAGGCTAAGCCAATTACACTCATAGAAAGTGTAAGGATTCACTTTCTTTAGTTTGGACGGCAACTCAATGATTGATAAGTTTTTGCACCCATAAAAAGCAGAATCTCCTATTTCGGTTACATTATCCGGAATAGAGATTGTATCCAAGGCAGTACAATTCATAAACATGCTGCTGATGACCTTAGTCAAATCTTTCGGAAGATTAACCTTCTTGAGATTGCTGCAATTCTTGAATGTTGCGTGACCCATTTCACCGGCTTCACCGTCTATAATGACTCTTTCAAGTTGCGGATTGTTTGCAAAGGCGTTGATTCCTATATTTGTCTTTGCGCTATGGATTGTCACAGTGTTGGTATGCCATTCGTCCAAATATGCATTGGTCCGCTCTGTTCGATTAAGGGGAAAGGATCCATTATTCCAATTTGCCCACNAACTATNATAGTTGTCAAATAATGATTTTGGATAGAACCATTGCAAATTATCTAAATAAACCCTTCCCTCATTGNATCGTGGTGTATGTTCCCTGCTTCTNTGGAAACAATNGATGAAGGCATTTTCCCCAATACTCTCTATAGATGCAGGAATATCCAATCTCATCAGATTGCAGTTGGCAAACGCAAAATCCCCTATGCGGCCCTTTTTATCTGTGTTCGGCCTCGAATATGTGAGACCACTGGAAGTCAATTCTTCGCCTATAGTAATCAATTCCAAAAATTGGCAACCAGCGAAAGCGTAGTCGTCAATAACGCAGCTCGGATTTGGTATTTTGACCTTTGACAGTCCATATTCCCTCTTGTTTTTCTCTTTTTCGATGTTTATGAAGTAGCACCCTTCGAAAGCGTGTTTGCCGATATGCTCCACGGCGGCTGGGAGTAACAGATAATTTTCCAGTCCCGACTGTCTTCCTCCATATCCATAAATTGGATAATCAACATTTGTAACGAAGTCTGTAGCAAATAACGGCCATTGATTTCCCTCGGTATAATGACCAGTAGTGAGATTATGGCAATTTTTGAAAGCATAGTCGCCGATATGAGTCAGGTTCTTTGAGAATTTTACATAGCCAATCTTATGAAGCACTTTATTTTCACACATATTGAAGGCATAATCCTCGATTCGGGTAATGGAGTCGCACATGATCACCGACCGAATTTCCGGGCAGTCGTCAAAAGCCATCTTGCCAATGGCTGTCACGGTATATTCCGTTTTCGTATCCGGATCGATTACTGTTCCAGGGATGACGATATCTTTCAATTCCAGATAGGACGGGTCGAATACGACCTCTACAGTCTTATCCTCCTCTGACGTGATATGATAGGTTAAGGTGACTGACTCATTAAGATACATCACTCTCCAACCTTCTATATCTGATTCTTTAAGGTCATACACTGAATACTGGTAACCCAAGTTATAAGGAAGTTGCTCTTTTTGGGGATATGTAAATTGAAATTTCCCATCCACTGCTGCTGACATTGAGAGAGTCAGTGAGAGCAGACTTAAGAGGGTCAAAACGATCTTTTTCATTTGTCTCATAGTTGTTTGTGGGGGCTAATAGTTTAAATACAAATAAGCTATACGCGTTCCGCCCCTTGATTGGAGGATGAAAGCATATAGTGCGTGGTTAAATATGTTAGGTGACGCTCAACCGATTTTCTTTACACGTTTTCCTTTGTTGACTAAAAATGATTTACAAATCCGTTTCTGTGAACTGATTCTCTTTACAATCCCAACTGACGAGTGTAGCTGATGACTGTCTTCGTATCGCCCACAAAGTTAATCAAAAAATGTCAGACAACCATTGCTATCTGACATTTTTTTGATTAACATATCCTTTATTTTTCACTTTACATAGCCATTTTGTCTTGAAGCAGATAGAATGCCGAGGTGGTATAATAGTTGCGGAAATAGGGAATCTTGCCCAGCAACGGGTTCAACACGATGGGAGTCAGGTTGAACTTCTGTTTGTAGTGAGGGTTGATGAACCAAAACTTCCTGCTCATGATAGAGAATCCTGTCTCCCTGCACACCCGCTCAAAACCCTCGATGGACATCTGGGCACGCTTGATGCTCAAAAGTTCTTTGATGCACCCCTCGTCCTCACCGCTGGCTTTGAGCAGCGCACGATACAGGGGCACGGGCAGGATGTGGATGAATGGTGTCTTTGAAGCAAAACCGCGACCAATCTGCTGATGACCGCCAAAGGGCATCTGCCAAGCCGGGAAACCGAAGAACACGAGTCCGCCACGTTTGAGGAGCGGACGGATATTGCCCACGAACGTCTCCTTGTAAGGAGGTTCGATGTGCTCAATCACATCATGCACCAGCACCAAGTCGAACCTGTCGGCCTCGTCCTGCGGCTTCTCCGCCTCGATGAAGTTCTCACACACGAAAGTGCCTTTCTGACCAAACTCAGTGAAAAAGGCACGCGCCTGCTCGATACGTCCCTCGCACATGTCAACACCCTTCACCTCGCAACCCATCTCCGCAAAAGGCAACAGATTGCCTCCCTCGCCACAGCCAATCTCCAGCACACGGGTTTGAGGCGTGAGCGTGATGTGGGGCCGCAGATAGTCAAGGTAAAAATCCTTCGATGTCTTTGCCAACTCGCAGAAATACTGCTTGCGGTTCTGATGTCTCTCTTGCATAATGTTCCTTTATGAACGTCCTTGTCCGCCTGCAAAGGTACGACTTTTCAGCCACACAGCCAAACATTCACTTGTCATCCAAGTCGGGCTGATACTCATAGCCATTCTCCGCGATCGCCCCCAGCAAAGGTCCGTGGGGATAGAAACGCACCTTCACGCCCTTGATGGCGATAGTAGGTTCGCCCAGCTCCTCCGCCGTCGCAGCCGAAGCAGAATTGATGACAGGCTTGAGCGTGCCGATGCCATCAATGCGCACCGTGCGCCCCATCTTCAGATAATGCGACACCCGGTCCATCAAGGCTGTCACCACCCCCATCGTTTTGCTGGGGTTCTCGCCACACGATGCCGAACACTCTTTGACCACCTCTCCGAACGTGACGAGAGGCAGCGCAGGCGACTGATACACCCACGCCTCGTGCTGCCCATCTGGCCGCACGATTTTCTTCTTAGCTTTTCTTACTATCAACATACAATTTTCCTTATATTCACCCCCATTTGAGGTGTGACTCACACCCTTCCAAGGGTCTGAGTCACACCCCAAACAGGGTCTGACTCACTCCCCTCTCGAGGCACAGAGCCTACCATTTCTCCGTACAAAGATAAACAAACTTTCCAATACACACAAACCGACAGAACAGGAATAGTTTTTTTCAAGAAAAAAACTATTCCCAAGCCTAAAAACCATCACCAATTATTGACATCAATAATAAAAAGCAACGCTCCACAACAAGAACAGGCTCAGCTATTAAAAACATAGCTGAGCCTGAACATCTCATCAATAGGACAGAAGATTACTTCACTTCATCCAGATAATATGTAGCGACTATGCTTCCCTCTTCATCATCACCGTCCTCATCATCACTTAGTGATTCCTTTATCGCAAGCTGGTTACCTCGGAATGAAATGTTCACATCACCCGCAGCATATTCATCATCATAGTAGTTCCACGCATAATGCAATATGCCCTTGCTCTCATTCTGCCAGCGCCAAGTAGAAATCGCAAGTTCTTCTTGGCTATACATAACCATATAGGTACCTGATTTCGTAAAAATAATCTTCTCTGGATAATTGTCGATACCGTCGAAAAACTCGTCATCATCCTCGTCATCACCATAATAATCGTCATCTTCGTCATCATCAAAGCCATATTGCTGCTCCAATTTCTTCATATCCTCATTAAACTTTGAAAGCTCTGTCATCTTATACTCCTTATTATAGATTTGTCTATTTCCAAAAGAGATGGTAATACGCATGCTACCAATAGACCAAGTACGACAGAGTTTGTCAGTCAGTGAGCTATTCGGATGTTGTTCTTTCTTTGCAACAGGAACTGTATAGGACGAACTACTGCCAACAGGAGTAACCTCTATTGACATCGCATGGTCGGAACTACCAGTAATCTTTATCCGTCCCCATCTTTCGAGTTCAAAAGTGGTATCATCTATTTTCTCATATTTTCCACATATAATCCAGCCATAATCAGAAACCGCACGCGTAGCCAATGCCTTGTGGAAAAGTCCTTTCTTTTTATCCACACTCTTACCATTGCGTGGGGCAGCAAACCCACTATATGGATTCTTTGTGATGATATAGTCGCCACTCGCAGTGAGTTCTATCGATTTGATATCAATGCCACTGTTTCCTGTGACTTCATACAAAGCACTCACAGATTCATACTTGGGAGTTTCAAGGCTCGTGCTACCGCCTTGATTGTCATCGTCATCGCTACTGCATGAGAAGAATCCCAAACTTACAATCGCAACCAATGTCATGGACATCAATCGCATAATTTGTTTTGTTTTCATTGTTGATTGATTTAATTGATGTTCGAATAATAAAATTGTTTCACGCCACAAATATACGGTTTTCTCTTTGAATGGGGGGGGGGTAATTCNGCNTTTNTNGCAAAACCCATCATTTTTAACACTCATTAACAGGTTCTGTTGCCATAAGGTCGCTTTTTGGAGCTCACTATTGGACTCAATTATTGTACATCATTGGGATGACCGACCTCAAGCGACCTTGTGAAACAAGAACAAAAAAAAGGGGGACGCAAGCAAAACTTGCGTCCCCCTTTCTATGAATTGAGGTTTTATTGTTTAGAACTCGTTGTCGAAAGAAGAGAAGACCATATCGGCATCGAATGGACGACGCTCTACGGCTTGGAAGTCCTCCTTTGCACCAACGACAATCTTGTCGAAGTTGCGAAGACCCGTACCAGCAGGGATGAGGTGACCGGAAATCACGTTCTCCTTCATGCCTTCGAGCGGGTCGCTCTTGCCGCAAATGGCTGCCTCGTTGAGCACCTTGGTGGTCTCCTGGAAGGATGCGGACGACATGAACGACTTGCTGCCGAGACCTGCACGAGTGATACCTTGCAGAATCTGAACCGAAGTGGCAGGGATGGCATCGCGCGTCTGCACGAGCTTGAGGTCACGACGTTTCAGCATGGAGTTCTCGTCGCGCAACTTGCGGGCTGTGATAATCATACCTGGCTCAAGCGTCTCGGAGTCACCTGCGTCGATGACAAACTTCTTGCCCCAGATGCGGTCGTTCTCCTCAAGGAAGTCAAGCTTATCGACGATGCCTTCTTCGAGGAAGCGTGTGTCGCCAGCGTCTTCGATGCGAACCTTACGCATCATCTGACGAACGATAATCTCGAAGTGCTTGTCGTTGATGGACACACCTTGCATACGATACACGTCCTGCACCTGATTAACGATGTATTCCTGCACTGCGGTCGGACCCTTGATGGCGAGGATGTCGGCTGGCGTGATAGCACCATCGGAAAGTGGTGTACCAGCACGCACGTAGTCGTTTTCCTGTACAAGAATCTGCTTGGACAGCGGCACGAGGTACTTGCGGACATCACCCACCTTGGAGGTGAGGATAATCTCGCGATTGCCACGCTTCACCTTGCCCATTGTCACCTCACCGTCGATTTCGGCAACGACAGCTGGGTTGGATGGGTTGCGGGCCTCGAACAGCTCGGTCACACGTGGGAGACCACCCGTGATATCGCCTGCCTTAGCAACGGAACGTGGAATCTTGACGAGGATGTCACCTGCCTTGAGCTTCTGACCGTCTTCCACCACAATGTGACCATTGATGGGGAACGAGTATGTGCGGAGCAAATCACCACCCTTCTTGTCAAGGATGTGGCAGTATGGCACTGCGGCACGGTCCTTGGCTTCGGTGACGATGAGGTCGCGAAGACCTGTGGTTTCATCGACATCAACGCGGTAGGTAAGACCTTCCTTCACGCCTTCAAACTCAGCCACACCATCGAACTCGGTGACGATGACAGAGTTGAATGGGTCCCAATCGGCAATCACCTGACCTGCCTCAACGGTGTCGCCAGACTTGGCATAGAGGTTTGCACCGTATGGAACTGGAACGGATGAGAGAATGATGCCTGTATTTACATCAACGAAACGGAGTTCGGCCAGACGACCTACGACTACCTGTCCATCAGGATGTTCGGCTGTAGGACGAGCGACTGTACGCAGTTCTTCAATCTCAATCCTTGAATTGTTCTTTGCCTTGATTTGTGCATTGGCGGCTGCGTTACCTGCCACACCACCAGCGTGGAAGGTACGGAGTGTCAGCTGAGTACCAGGCTCACCAATGGCTTGTGCGGCAATGACACCGACGGCTTCGCCCTTCTGCACCATACGCTGAGTGGCGAGGTTGCGACCATAACACTTCATGCAGACACCCTTCTTGCTCTCGCAGGTGAGGACTGAACGAATCTCGACGCTCTCAATGCCAACAGCTTCAATTTCAGCAGCCAAGCGGTCGGTGATTTCCTCACCGCTGGCAACAATGAGTTCGTTGTTTTGCGGGTTGATGATATCGTGAACAGACACGCGACCAAGGATGCGCTCTGCCAAAGAGGCTACCACACGGTCGCCATCCTTGAGGGCTGTACAAACCAGACCACGGAGTGTGCCACAATCTTCCTCATTGATAATGACATCGTGAGACACGTCAACCAGACGACGAGTCAAGTAACCTGCGTCGGCAGTCTTCAATGCGGTGTCGGCAAGACCCTTACGGGCACCGTGGGTGGAGATGAAGTATTCGAGCACTGACATACCTTCCTTAAAGTTGGAAAGGATTGGGTTCTCGATGATGTTATTGTCGGAAGCACCTGCTTTCTGAGGCTTTGCCATCAGACCACGCATACCTGCGAGCTGAGAAATCTGGTCGGCAGAACCACGGGCTCCAGAGTCGAGCATCATGAAGACGGCGTTGAAGCCTTGGTCGGCCTCGGTCATCTGCTTCATGAGGGTTTTCTTGAGAGAGTCGTTCACCTTCGTCCATGTTTCTACGACTTGCTGGTAACGGTCCTTGTCGGTGATAAGACCCATCTGATAGTTCATAGTAATCTGGTCAACGGTGTCGTGACCATCCTGAACAATCTGCTCTTTTTCGGCTGGGATGATGATATCGTCAAGCACGAAGGAAAGACCGCCTTCGTAGGCCTTACGATAGCCCAGGTTCTTGATACCGTCAAGGAATTCGCAAGCGCGTGCCATACCTACGCCCTTAATGACGCGAGTGATGACTTTCTTCAGTGCCTTCTTGCCAATTACTTCGTTGACGAAACCGATTTCTTCTGGAATCACGTCGTTGATGATGATACGACCAACGGTGGTTTCAACAAGATGCTTGATGGGAGTGCCTTCTGCGCTAACGTCTTTCACCACGCACTTGATTTGGGCGTGAACGTCAACCTTGCCTTCGTTGTATGCAATAATGGCTTCTTCTGGACCATAGAAGGTCAAGCCTTCACCCTTTGCACCTGGACGAATCTTCGAGATGTAGTAAAGACCAAGCACCATGTCCTGTGAAGGAACGGTGATAGGCNNACCACTGGCAGGGGAAAGGATGTTGTGTGACTGCAGCANGANGAGCTGGGCCTCANGGATTGCCTCGTTGGACAATGGGANGTGAACAGCNATTTGGTCACCATCGAAATCGGCGTNGAACGCTGTACATGCGAGTGGGTGGAGCTGAATCGCCTTACCCTCAATCATGCGANGCTGGAATGCCTGAATACCTAAACGGTGAAGGGTTGGTGCGCGGTTGAGAAGCACGGGATGACCCTTCATCACATATTCGAGGATGTCCCACACAACGGGGTCGCGACGGTCAACAATCTTCTTGGCGGACTTCACGGTCTTCACAATGCCACGCTCAATGAGCTTGCGGATGACGAANGGCTNNNACAATNCGGCAGCCATGAGCNTGGGCAGACCGCACTCGCCCATGTTCNNCTCAGGACCAACGACGATAACTGAACGTGCAGAGTAGTCAACACGCTTACCGAGAAGGTTCTGACGGAAACGTCCTTGCTTACCCTTAAGGGCATCGGAGAGAGACTTCAAAGGACGGTTGCTCTCGCTCTTCACTGCGCTGCTCTTGCGCGAGTTGTCGAAGAGAGAATCGACTGCCTCCTGAAGCATACGCTTCTCGTTGCGGAGGATGACATCAGGAGCCTTAATCTCAATGAGACGCTTCAGACGGTTGTTGCGGATAATGACACGACGATAGAGGTCGTTGAGGTCGGATGTGGCGAAACGTCCACCATCCAGAGGAACGAGCGGACGAAGGTCTGGAGGTGTCACGGGGATGTTGTGCATAATCATCCACTCAGGACGGCTCTTGCCCTTGCTGGCACGGAATGACTCCACTACCTGCAGACGCTTGAGTGCCTCGGTCTTGCGCTGAACAGAGCCATCTTTGTCAGCTGCAGCACGCAACTCATTGGCAAGATGGTCGAGGTCAAGACGCTTGAGCATGTATTCAACAGCCTCTGCACCCATCATAGCGATGAACTTTTCTGGGTCATCGTCGGGCAACAGCTCATTATTGGGGTCAAGATTGTCAATCACATCATAATACTCTTCTTCTGACAGAAGCTCACCATTGAGGATGTTCTTTTCTGCATCCTCGGCTGCACCTGCCTGAATGATGATGTAACGCTCATAGTAGATGACTGCATCCAACTTCTTGGTTGGAATGCCCAAAAGATAACCAATCTTGTTAGGCAGCGAACGGAAGTACCAAATGTGAGCAACAGGCACAACGAGTGCGATGTGACCAGTACGCTCACGGCGTACTTTTTTCTCTGTCACCTCCACACCACAACGGTCGCAGACAATACCTTTATAGCGAATACGCTTGTACTTGCCACAATGGCATTCGTAATCCTTGGTAGGACCAAAGATACGCTCGCAGAAAAGTCCGTCACGCTCTGGCTTGTAGGTGCGATAGTTGATGGTTTCGGGCTTCAGCACCTCACCACAGCTGTTCTCGAGGATTTCCTCAGGAGAAGCAAGACTAATGGTGATTTTGGTGAAGTTATTCTTGATTTTTGATTCTTTCTTAAAAGCCATGTTGTATGTTGTCTTTTTATATTAATCCAATGAGATGCTAAGACCAAGACCACGAAGCTCGTGGAGAAGCACGTTGAGAGACTCAGGAATGCCAGGAGTTGGCATTGGGTCGCCCTTAACGATTGCTTCATAAGCCTTGCTACGGCCATTTACATCATCTGACTTTATAGTAAGGATTTCCTGAAGGACGTGAGATGCGCCGANAGCTTCANGCGCCCAANCCTCCNTCTCTCCGAAACGCTGACCACCGAACTGTGNTTTACCACCAAGTGNCTGCTGAGTGATGANAGAGTACGGNCCGATGGAACGAGCGTGCATCTTGTCTTCAACCATGTGACCGAGTTTCAGCATGTAGGTCACGCCGACAGTAGCTGGCTGGTCGAAACGAAGACCCGTCTCACCATTGTAGAGGAAGGTACGTCCGTAGCGTGGCAAGCCAGCCTTATCGGTCCACTCGCAAAGGTCTTCCAGACGAGCACCATCGAAGATTGGAGTGGCAAACTTCACACCCAACTTCTTACCTGCTGCACCAAGAACGGTCTCGAAAATCTGACCGATGTTCATTCGTGAAGGCACACCCAGCGGGTTGAGCACGATATCGACAGGAGTACCATCTTCAAGGAACGGCATGTCTTCCTGACGGACAACCTTTGACACGATACCCTTGTTACCATGGCGACCTGCCATCTTATCACCGACACCAATCTTACGCTTCTTTGCAATATATACCTTGGCCATCTGGATGATACCTGATGGAAGTTCGTCACCGATGGTGAGGGCAAACTTCTTACGATGCAGTTCTGCAGCCAGAATCTTATACTGCTTGAGGTAGTTGATGACAAGTTGACGAATCAAATCATTGATATGCTCGTCATCTGTCCAACCTGTAAGCTGAACTGCTGTATAATCTATATTGTGGAGAGCACCAGCGATGAACTTGGCACCAACAGGAATGATGTCAGCACCCATGTAGTCCTTCACACCCTTTGACAACTTGCCGTCAGTAAGCTCAAGAATCTTGTCGATGAGGATTTCTTTCAGACCATCCATCTTGTCCTGATACTCTTGGTCGTACTTAGGCAAAATCTTCTTGTCCTCAGCTTTTGACGCGCGAGTCTTGATAGCCTTAGAGAAGAGTTTCTTGTCAATAACCACACCAGAGAGAGAAGGAGTGGCCTTCAAAGAAGCATCCTTCACATCACCAGCCTTGTCACCGAAGATGGCACGCAGCAGCTTCTCTTCAGGTGTTGGGTCAGACTCACCCTTTGGCGTAATCTTACCAATGAGGATATCACCTGGTTCGATACGAGCACCCACACGGACAATACCGTTCTCATCCAAGTCCTTCGTTGCATCTTCGCTGACGTTAGGAATATCGGCTGTGAGTTCCTCAACACCACGCTTAGTCTCACGTACTTCAAGCGAGTATTCATCAACGTGAACAGAAGTGAGGAGGTCTTCACGCACCACGCGCTCGTTGAGCACAATGGCATCCTCATAGTTGTAACCCTTCCAAGGCATATATGCCACAAGAAGGTTACGACCCAATGCCAACTCGCCAGCCTCAGTTGCGTAACCCTCAGTGAGGATGTCGCCCTTCTTCACATGCTGACCACGGTCACAAATAGGACGGAGGTCAATCGTCATATTCTGGTTTGTACGACGGAACTTGGAAATCTTATACTCCTTAAGTGCTGGCTCAAAGCTTACAAACTCTTCATCCTCTGTACGGTTGTAAAGAATACGAATGGTTGTTGCATCAACATATTCAACCACACCATCACCTTCTGCAACAATCATGGTACGTGAATCCTCACACACCTGCTTTTCTATACCAGTACCAACGATAGGAGCTTCTGTACGAATCAATGGAACAGCCTGACGCATCATGTTAGAACCCATGAGTGCGCGGTGGGCATCGTCATGCTCAAGGAATGGAATCAGTGCAGCAGCAATAGAAGCAATCTGCTGTGGAGCAACGTCCATGTAGTCAACTTCGGTAGGAGGAACTACTGGATAGTCGGCATCCTGACGACACTTAACGACCTTACGGATAAAATGACCATCATCCTTCAATGGAGCGTTACCTTGACCAATAATCTTGTTCTCCTCTTCTTCCGCCGAAAGATATACAATGTGGTCGTTATTGATGTCTGCCACACCATCAACCACCTTACGGTAAGGCGTCTCAATGAAGCCCAAGTTGTTAATCTTCGCATATACACAAAGAGAAGAAATCAAACCGATGTTTGGACCTTCAGGAGACTCAATAGGACAGAGTCGACCATAGTGCGTATAGTGTACGTCACGAACCTCAAAACCAGCTCTTTCACGAGAAAGACCGCCAGGACCGAGAGCGGACAGACGACGCTTGTGAGTCACCTCGGCAAGTGGATTCGTCTGATCCATGAACTGCGACAACGGATTTGTTCCGAAGAAAGAATTGATGACGCTGGAAATAGTTTTCGCGTTAATCAAATCCGTTGGAGAGAACACCTCATTGTCACGCACATTCATACGCTCACGGATAGTACGACTCATACGTGCAAGACCGCTGGCAAACTGATTGGAGAGCTGCTCACCAACTGTACGCACACGACGGTTGGAAAGATGGTCAATATCATCAACCACAGCTTTTGAGTTAGCTAACTCAACAAGATACTTGATAATCTCAATGATGTCTTCCTTCGTCAAGACACGGGTATCAGGATCAATAGCAAGGTTCAACTTCCTATTGATGCGGTAACGACCCACATCACCCAAATCATAACGCTTGTCAGAGAAGAACAAACCATTGATGACTTCACGCGCAGAAGCATCATCAGCAGGGTCTGCATTGCGAAGCTGACGATAAACGTATGTGATAGCCTCCTTCTCAGAGTTGCTNGGGTNCTTCTGAAGNGTGTTNANGATGATAGAGAAATCAGCAGNNTTAGCATNNNCANGCTGAACGANANCGNTNTCAANNNNTGCATCCAGAANCTTTTCAATNNCATCTTNCGTNNTAACATTATCACGATCCACCACGATTTCATTACGCTCAATAGATACAACCTCACCAGTATCCTCATCCACAAAGTCCTCATTCCATGACTGGAGAATACGTGCGGCCAACTTTCTGCCAATAGCCTTCTTCAAATTAGCCTCCGTCGCCTTAATCTCATCCGACAGATTAAAGATGTCAAGAATATCCTTATCGTTCTCAAATCCAATAGCACGAAGCAACGTCGTTACAGGCAACTTCTTCTTACGGTCGATGTACGCATACATCACGTTATTGATATCTGTAGCGAACTCAATCCAAGAACCCTTAAACGGAATGATACGAGCAGAGAAAAGCGGCGTACCATTAGCATGCACACTTGATCCAAAGAACACACCAGGTGAACGGTGCAGCTGAGATACGACAACACGCTCGGCACCATTGATGACGAACGTTCCGTTATCAGTCATATAAGGAATTGACCCCAAGAATACATCTTGGATAACAGTATCAAAGTCCTCATGATCAGGGTCGGAGCAATAGAGCTTCAGCTTCGCCTTCAAAGGCACGCTATATGTAAGACCTCGTTCCAAACACTCTTCGATAGAATAGCGCGGAGCGTCAATATAGTAGTCCAAGAACTCAAGCACAAAGTTATTGCGAGTGTCGGCAATTGGGAAATTCTCTGCGAACACCTTATAAAGACCATCTTTCTTACGCTTCTCTGGTGGCGTATCCAACTGCAAGAAATCCCTGAACGACTTGAGCTGAACATCCAAGAAGTCAGGATATGGCATCGGATTCTTTACCGTCGCAAAGTTTACTCGGTTATTGATGATTTGAGACATCTTTATCTATTTTGAATTTAATTCAGATTTTCCTATTATTGTAAGACTGAGAAATCTAGACGTCCTAGAATAACTAGAAAATCTAGAAGAAAGGGCTAAACTACCCTAAAGACACAAAAAAGTTAAGAACCCTCAACCTGAGGATTCTTAACCAAGTATTCTAAGGTGCATTTATTATTTAACCTCTACCTCAGCGCCAGCTGCCTCAAGGGCTGCCTTAACGGCTTCAGCAGTAGCCTTATCAACGCCTTCCTTTACATTGCAAGGAGCAGCGTCAACAAGATCCTTAGCCTCCTTAAGACCGAGACCGAGAGCTTCCTTAGCAGCCTTTACAACCTGAAGCTTAGCAGCACCTGCGCTCTTGAGAACAACGTCGAATGAAGTCTTCTCTTCAGCAGCAGCACCACCTTCGGCTGCAGGACCAGCAGCGACAGCAACAGCTGCAGCAGCAGGCTCAATTCCGTACTCATCCTTNAGGATNGTCTTAAGTTCACTTACTTCTNTCACTGTCAANTTAANNNACTCTTCAGCGATAGCTTTAACANCTGCCATNTTCTTAAATGTTTTTTATGTGTTATTATTATTTTTGTTTTAATTTTGTTTTTGAAGGTGTGTTCCATTACGGAATCACCAAGAATACGGGAAGTCNGCAACCACTCCTCCAAGATAGGATTTATGCGCCCTTCTTCTCGATTGCGTCAAGCACACCATGAATAGTAGTGCCTGCATCCAGAGCGGAAAGCACGCTGTTGACAGGACCTTCGAGCATGGCAACCACATCTGCGATGAGTTCGTTCTTGCTCTTGATAGATGCGAGTGTGCTCAGCTGATCTGCGCCAATATAAACGCTCTCCTCTGCATACGCACCCTTCAAGGCAGGCATGTCACCATGATCTTTACCGAATGACTTAATCAACTTTGCAGGCTGATTAGCCACCTGACAGAACATGACACCAGTCGTATTCTTCAAGATTGGCTTCAAAGCCTCAAAGTCAGCGTTGCCCACTTTCTCAAGAGCCTTGATGAAAAGGGTGTTCTTGACAACCTGAAGTTTGATATCATTCTTGAAACAAGCACGACGGAGGTCACTTGTGGTCTGAGAGTCAAGAGCTGTCACATCTACAACGTAGAAGTGAGGATAGGTGTTGAGTTTCTCAACAAGACTATCGATAAGTAAAGCTTTATCTTCTTTCTTCATGATTCTGATTCAAATTAGTTATTCAACAGACTTAGGGTCAACCTTGACACCCTTACTCATAGTACTTGAAAGATAAATGCTCTTGATATAAGTACCCTTAGCTGCAGCAGGCTTCAACTTGATAATCGTATTGATGAACTCCTGTGCGTTCTGTTCAATCTTCTCGGCAGAGAAAGAAACCTTGCCGATAGATGCGTGAACAATACCGCTCTTATCCACCTTGAAGTCAATCTTACCCTGCTTCACCTCGCGAATAGCTTTAGCAACATCCATAGTCACTGTGCCGCTCTTAGGGTTTGGCATCAGACCACGAGGACCGAGAACACGACCGAGAGCACCAATCTTACCCATGCATGAAGGCATAGTGATGATGACATCAATGTCTGTCCAGCCACCCTTAATCTTGTCAATATACTCTTCAAGACCTACATAGTCAGCACCAGCTTCTGTAGCAGCAGCAACTTGGTCAGAAGTAACGAGTGCAAGGACACGAACTTCCTTACCAGTACCGTTAGGGAGAGAAACGACACCACGAACCATCTGGTTCGCCTTACGAGGGTCAACGCCCAAGCGGATGTCAATGTCAAGCGAAGCGTCAAACTTGGTAAAAGTAATATCCTTCACCAGCTGTGATGCCTCGGCAAGCGTATATTCCTTCCCTGCTTCAACCTTGTCAGCAACTGCTTTCTGATTCTTTGATAGTTTACTCATTTGATTGAATTTTTAATTATTTACCAGGGAATTCTCCTTTAACTGTGATACCCATACTTCTTGCTGTACCTGCAATCATAGACATGGCAGACTCAATTGTAAAGCAATTCAAATCAGGCATCTTGTCCTCAGCGATAGCACGAATCTGATCCCATGTCACCTCAGCCACCTTCTTACGGTTAGGTTCAGCAGAACCCTTCTTCACCTTGGCAACTTCCATCAGCTGAATAGCAGCAGGTGGAGTCTTGACTACGAAATCATACGACTTATCAGCGTAGTAGGTAATCACAACAGGAAGTACCTTACCAGCCTTATCCTGAGTTCTGGCGTTGAATGCTTTACAGAAATCCATGATGTTGATTCCCTTAGAACCAAGAGCTGGTCCCACTGGAGGAGATGGATTAGCTGCACCGCCTTTAATCTGCAATTTGATTAATCCAGCAACTTCTTTAGCCATTTTCTAATCTGTATTTAATTATTGAACGATAATAAGGATTCGCTTGCGTAACATCAAGCGAGTTCCTTAGAAACTTGTACAAAGCTTAATTCGAGCGGTGTTACCCTTCCGAAAATCTTGACCGACACTTTGAGTTTCTGCTTGTCAGCATTCACTTCCTCAATGATGCCATCGAAACCTGTAAATGGACCGTCATTAACCTTGACAGACTCACCTACCATGAAGTCAACATTGACGATTGTATCTGCCACTTCCAACTCTTCCTCTGCACCAAGACCGAGCATACGATTCACCTCTGCCTGACGAACAGGAGAAGGTTTATCGGTGCCGCCCAAGAAACCAAGTACATTGGGAGTGTTGCGCAGCATGTGCGTGATTTCGCCATCGAGAGCAGCCTCTACAAGAACATAACCAGGGAGAAGATTCCTCTTTGCAGGTATGCGCTTGTTGTTAGCACCCACCTTGATAATGTTCTCCTGAGGGATGAGAACCTGAGCGACTCTATCCTCGTAACCGTGGTTCTTCATGTCAAGTTGAATGTACTCCTTGACAGAAGTTTCTTTACCACTGATGGCTTTGAGGACATACCATCTCAGCGCAGGCGTATCCTTAGGCTTTTTCGCCCAAACCTTAAGACCCGTATTCTCATCAATTCTAACATCTGATTCCGCCATATTTCTCCTCATTACTAATTAAAGAGTGAATATACGAGCTTCATCAGCTCCTCGAAAGCAGTATCTACTACGAAGACCAGCAGGGCGATAATGATGGAAGCAGATAATACAAGTACCGCCTGCGAGGTCAACTCCTTATTTGTTGGCCAAGTCACCTTGTGAACAAGTTCATCGTAGGATTCTTTGCAATATGTGATAATGCTATTCATATTCTTACACTATTAGCACGGGAAGAGAGGCTCGAACTCCCGACACCTGGTTTTGGAGACCAGTGCTCTGCCAACTGAGCTATTCCCGTAGATAGGTGTCAAGCAACGCTCTTGTTGCTTGACACCATTATCTGGTGGTTAATGTTAATCCGAAGATTAGTCAAAAACCTCTGTAATCTGACCAGAACCAACTGTACGACCGCCCTCACGGATAGCGAAGCGAAGACCTACGTTGATAGCAACTGGGTAGATGAGTTCAACCTTAATCTCAACGTTGTCACCTGGCATAACCATCTCAATTCCTTCTGGGAGAGAGATTTCACCTGTGCAGTCCATTGTGCGGAGGTAGAACTGTGGACGATAGTGGTTCTTGAATGGAGTGTGACGACCACCTTCTTCCTTCTTGAGGACGTAGATAGAAGCCTTGAAGCCCTTGTGAGGAGTGATAACTCCAGGGTGAGTAATCACCATACCGCGCTTCACATCCTTCTTGTCGATACCACGGAGGAGCAGACCTACGTTATCACCAGCCTCACCAGTTTCGAGAATCTTACGGAACATCTCGACACCAGTAACAACTGACTTTCTGTCCTCACCGAGACCGAGGAGCTGAACTTCGTCACCTACCTTCACAACACCAGTCTCGATACGACCAGTAGCCACTGTACCACGACCCGTGATTGAGAACACGTCCTCAACAGGCATCAAGAAAGGCTTATCGATGTCACGAACAGGCTCCTGAATCCAAGTGTCGCAAGCCTCCATCAGCTCCATCACCTTCTCTTCCCACTCTGGAACACCGTTGAGGGCACCAAGAGCTGAACCGCGGATGATTGGAGTCTCAGCCTCGAAATCGTACTGAGAAAGAAGGTCCTGCATATCCATCTCAACGAGCTCAAGCATTTCCTCATCGTCAACCATGTCACACTTGTTCATGAACACAACGAGACGAGGCACGTTCACCTGACGAGCGAGCAGGATGTGCTCACGAGTCTGAGGCATAGGACCATCAGTTGCAGCAACCACGATGATAGCACCGTCCATCTGAGCAGCACCAGTTACCATGTTCTTCACATAGTCGGCGTGTCCAGGACAGTCAACGTGAGCGTAGTGACGGTTTGCGGTCTCATACTCAACGTGTGCAGTGTTGATAGTGATACCGCGCTCTTTCTCCTCTGGAGCGTTGTCAATCTGGTCGAAAGACTTCACCTCAGAGAGACCCTTCTTTGCGAGCACTGTAGTGATAGCGGCAGTAAGAGTAGTCTTACCGTGGTCAACGTGACCAATCGTACCGATGTTAACGTGTGGTTTGGTACGGACGAATGTTTCTTTTGCCATAGCTAAAAATATTCTTTAGAGTTGTTACTAATTGTTTTTATACTCCCTTGTCACCGAGAGAGAGCTGTTAACGAGATTTGAACTCGTGACCTCTTCCTTACCAAGGAAGTGCTCTACCACTGAGCTATAACAGCCTTTCACGCATATAGCGATATGTCTCTCTTTTTGAGTTTTGGGGTTGGTGGGCTTGTGCAGAACCGCCAACCTTTTCTTTTGAGCCTCTTGTCGGATTCGAACCAACGACCCCGAGATTACAAATCACGTGCTCTGGCCAACTGAGCTAAAGAGGCTTATAAACCGTTCGCACAGAGGAGTCCGTGCGAAACGGCTGCAAATTTAGGCATTATTTTTCAAATGCAAAACTTTTACAGACTTTTTTTAATCGTTCGTCTGTTTTTCCTTGTATTTGCCCAGCTGTTTTTCAACAGCAGCGAGCGATTCCATGATTGCTTCTTCAAACGTGTCGCAAACCTTTTCGGCGAACAATTCTGTCCCAGGAAGCCCTACAGTCAGGCTTGCCTGCTTGTTCATCGCTGTCTCAGGCTTGACGACCTTCAATGACACCTCAACCTTTCTTATATCATTGCAGAACTTATCCAGTTTATTCACCTTCTTCTGAATGAACTCCTGCAACTTGTCTGTTGCGTCGAATTTGATTGCCTTGATGTTAATGTCCATAGTCACGCGTTTTTTAGAAGTTGAACAATATGATTACCTGCGCGGATGCGCATTTTTATACTCATTCTTCAAATCTTCGAACGACACATGGGTGTAAACTTCAGTTGTGGCGACGCTTTCATGTCCTAACAGCTTTTGGATGGACATCAAGTCGGCGTGGTTGTTCAGCATCGCCGTGGCGAACGAATGCCTCAGTACATGGGGGCTTTTCTTCTCGATGGTTGTCACCATGGAAAGATGTTTCTTCACCACGTTTGAGACCTGCGATTCATTCATCGCCGTGCCATTCTCGTTGACGAACAACGCTGTCGGAGGCATCGGACCCTGCAACTCTTCACGAGCAGCCACATACGCCACGAATTCCTTCTCCAGTTCTTCGCCGAACGGCACAATGCGCTGTTTGTTACGCTTTCCCGTCACTTTGATTTGCCGAGTCACCAAATCCACGCTTGCATCCGTCATGCCCAGCAACTCCGCGCGTCTGATTCCTGTCTCATAGAACACCATCAGGATTAACCTGTCGCGGATACCCTTGAATGTTCTGTCCTCCTTGGCCAGTTCCAGCAACCTGTCCATTTCCGACTCCCTCACGAAATGCGGCAGGGCCTTTCGTTTCTTAGGCGCTGTCACTTTCTCCATCGGGTTCGTGCTGACACGTCCCACTCTGCGCAGATACCTGTAGAAGGTACGCAGTGCGCTCAGCTTCCGGTTGACCGACGAGGCGGCGAGGCGTTGTTCATCCAGCAAGTATACCACCCACTCCCTCACGTCGTCCGACTGAACGGTCACCCATGAGGCATCAGGACTCAGCCCCTCCATGAAGTCTTGGAACATTGCCAAATCTTTCGCATAAGATTCGATGGTTGCCGACGAATAGTTCCGTTCCGCCACCAGATATTCCAAGAAAGAATCAGTCCACAATTCCATGTTTCATCGTTTTCTGCGACTAATTTATGGCATTTTTGTGAAATAGCAAAAATTTTCGACTGAAAACTTTGTTAATCTTCTTCTTTTTCCCGATTTCTCGGGAGTTCAGACCACGGAATCGGGTTAATCCTCTTCCTGATGGAGCTTGTTCACATAGATGGCGTGCTGCATCTTCTCGCGCTTCACAACAGATGGCTTGTTGAACTGCTTGCGGCTGCGAACCTCCTTGATAATGCCAGTCTTTTCGGCCTTTCTCTTGAACTTCTTGAGAGCTCTCTCAATGTTCTCACCTTCTTTTACAGGTACAATAATCATTACAATTCTTTTTTAGAAAAATGTTGATAAATGATATAACAAAATCGTCGGGATTTTCCCAACGGTCGGCAAAATTACGGCAAAATTATTAGACCACAAAACTTTAGAGCATTTTTTTGCCTTTGCGACCACACAACGCCCGTTCCACGCCACGTCTCCGCCCGTGTCTGCCACGTTTAGAGTCCACACCGCGCTTTTTCATGCGCCTTTCCATTCCTCTGCCATACGCGGCAAAATCCGTACAGACGACCGCGAGAGCGACATACACATTATATATAATATAGACCTGTTGAGGGAAAGACAAAACCCTACAAAATCGGAGTCCCTGACTCCGATTGGTCGATGTCGGGGACATCGGTCGGTCGGAGTCGGGGACTCCGATTTAGAGGCTGTGGAAGCATGCCACACGCCGAAGCGTCACAAGCCGACTGGCGGACAAGGCGCGTCACCACGATTGACTGCGGACGAAATGAAACGGAGGGCACGCCACAAGAGAGGATTTTTCTCACAAAGTTCAGCGTTTTCTTTCATTCTACGGGCATTTTTCCTATATTTGCATCATCAACAAACAACAACAACCCAATGAACATAGGTGACCAAGTAAGATTCTTAAACGACGTGGGCGGAGGCAAAATCACAGCGTTCCGCTCAGGTGGCATTGTGCTGGTAGAGGATGAGGATGGATTTGAAGTGCCTGTTCCGCAAAACGAGGTGGTGGTCATCGAAGAGAAAAAGAAGCCCATCGCCCCAGCCCATCCACAGCATGAGGAGGAAGACCGTGCGGAAGTGTCCGCCAATAGCGGAAGGGACGACCGACGGACGGAAAGGCTCTCGGTCAACGACCACAAGGACAAGGAAAGCCCAAGCCCCGAACCAACAAGCCTCAATGGGAAGGAATATCTCCAGTCGAAGACCGCAGCCCCGTCTGAGGAGGAGGACGGCATTGACGAGAACCTGGAGGCACGCATTGTGCGTCTGGAACTCACCGTCCAAAAGCTCGAAGCACGCATTGCCCGTCTGGAGGCCGAGAACAACCTGCGGAAGAATGAGAAACTGATGATGCGTCAGGCAAAACCTGCCAAGAAGCCTCAGCAACCCACCGACNTCGGNGACCTCNANATTCTCTAACCTTACACGACCACCCCNAAACNCAACGAACCTGNTGAAAAGANAAGCATTCAAGATGTTCCTGAAACCAGGATGCAAGGAAGAGTACAAACGTCGCCATGCCAACCTGTTTCCAGAGCTGAAAGCACTGCTGACAGAGAGCGGCGTGCGCAACTACAGCATCTATCTGGACGAGGACACCAACACACTCTTCGCCTACCAAGAGTTGGAGGGCGAGGGCGGCAGCCAAGACTTGGGCGGCACCGAGATTTGCCAGAAGTGGTGGGCGTACATGGCTGACATCATGGAGACCAACCCTGACAACAGCCCCGTGTCCATCCCACTGCCCGAAATGTTCCACATGGACTGAACCCACAAAAAGACGCAGCGTTTTGGCTAAAGCAAAATCAAGACTATTCAGACCGACCGACACTTCTGTCTTGGACATGATGGAACAAGCCATCAAGAAGTATTGGACACGCGTCGCCTATACCAACTATGGCACAGGCGAGGATTTCACCTACGGCGACGTGGCGAAGATGATAGCACGGCTACACCAGCTGTTCCGTCAGCTGGGCATTGAACCTGGGCAAAAGATAGCCTTGTGCGACAAGAACCATGCCCACTGGGCCATCGCATTCCATGCCGCCTTCAGCTACGGAGCCGTCGTGGTGCCCATCCTCTCGGAGTTCAGCATCGAGCAGATTCAGAACATCTACCACCACTCCGACGCCCAACTCATCATCTGCGGACAGAAGTATGCCGAAGGACTTGCANGCGCGCATCCTCAACATCGCCNACTTTACCNTGCGCGGCGAGCCNCTTGCCATCGACATNACGGCATTCACCGACCNCCAGCCAGCCGACATGCAGTACTTCCGCGAGCGTCCCGACGACCTCGCCCTGCTCAGCTACACCAGCGGCTCCACCGCCCGCAGCAAGGGAGTGATGCTCCCCTACCGCTCTGTATGGTCCAACATGCACTTCGCCGACGAGGTGCTCGACTTCGGCCCGGGCGACCGCACGCTTGCTATCCTCCCGATGGCACACATGTACGGCTTCGCTTTCGACTTCTTCTTCGAGTTCCTCATCGGCTGCCACGTCCACTTCCTCACCAAGACACCCTCACCCCACATCGTCATCAAGGCATTCAACGACATCCGCCCCGTGGTGGTCGTCGTCGTGCCGCTCATCTTGGAGAAGATTGTACAGAAGCAAATCNTCCCNATCCTGCGCACACGCCACATCCGCGCCCTCACCGNCATCCCGATTNTCNGCAAGGTGGTCTATCGGCAGATACNCAACAAGCTATACGCCGCACTGGGCGGAAACTTCTACGAGTGCGTCATCGGCGGTGCCGCCTTCAACAAGGAAGTGGAGGACTTCCTCCATCAGATACACTTCCCCTACACTGTCGGCTACGGCATGACCGAATGCGGCCCCATCCTCGGCTACGAAGACTGGCGCCTCTTTGCCAAAGGCTCCTGCGGCAAGGTCGTGCCACGCATGCAAGTGCGCATCGACTCGCCCGACCCACAGCATACACCGGGCGAAATCCTTGCCAAGGGCGCCAACGTCATGCTCGGCTACTACAAGAACGAGCAGGAGACGCTCGAAGCCATCGACGAAGAGGGCTGGCTGCACACGGGCGACCTCGGCACCATCGACAAAGAGGGCAACATCTTCATCCGCGGCAGGAAGAAGACCATGCTGCTCGGAGCTAACGGACAGAACGTCTATCCCGAAGAGATTGAAGACGTGATAGTCACCCACACCATCTTTGAGGAGAGTGTCGTCGTGCAGCGCGGCGAGAAGCTCGTCGCCCTCGTCTATGTCAGCGACCCTGCACTGGAACGCCACGGACTCACCCGCAAGGCCCTCATGCAGCAGCTCGACATCTACAAGCGGCACATCAACTCGCTCTTGCCTCCCTTTGCCAACATCGCTACCATCGAGGTGNGAGAACAAGAGTTTGAGAAGACCCCCNAGCGTAGTATCCGCAGGTATCTGTNCACATAGAAAACGAATCCGCCCTCTTGCCACAAAGACAAGAGGGCGGATTCATCTATAAACANATCTATTTTTTCGCATCGTCATATTTCTTCTCCATTTCGCCCCGCAATTTGCTGAGAGCATCACGGTGAACAAAGTATTGTATGGCTTCGCGCCAGTCATACAGTTCTTTATGCACAGCAGGGAACGTGGCAGCATCCAATGTTTGCTTGCCGAGATATTCCTTCATCCTCTTTATAATCGCTTCTCTTTCTACAAAATATGTTTCATTGTCGTATTCCCTACGATACGAACGAATCCTGTTGACCACCTCATTGTCTATCACAACGTCTTCTGCCTTTGGCACGCTGGTTGGCAGTTTTTCCACTACATCCATACATTGAAGAATAATGCCTTTCTGCATATCGCTATTAGTCTCCGTTCCCATCACCTGCATCATCGTCTTTGCCACCTTTTTCTCTTGTTCTGTCGCATGAGTGGCAACGGTGGACAGATACTCAAGCATATTCAACAGGAGCGCGTTGCTCTCAGTCGTCTCTTCACCAGTATAGTTGCTTCGATAGAAGTTCATCCGCGCCATGAGGGCATTCCCACCCTTTTCGTCGTCAGCCGCAGAGACGGTGTTAGTGCTCACCAAGCTGTTCAGCCCCTCTATCTCATAGAACGTGCCGACATAGCCATACTGCTCGTCTGGTCGCCACTCCATCGCCACAACAATGCGGTAATNTGCATTTTTCGACTTGCNACGCAACACCAGCACGTCATAGTCGGTATTCGTGCNTATCACGACGGGCGCATCCNTAGCGTTGTAGCGCACGGTNATCTTCTTGTACTTCATCTTTTCCTCCTCAGACGCATCCTTGCCAAGCCCCTTCATCTGACCGAAGTAGGTCACACCTTTGCCGCGGCTGTCCTTCTTGAAGGCATCTTGCAGAGCTTGCAGCGCCCCTTCCTTAGAGGTGACACCAGCCCCCTTCCACATTCTGAACTCCGTGACATTGCACCGCCACGACTTGGCACCCCCTTCACCCTCATTCGTAGAACTGGTGATGGTCACCCCCTTCAATGTTTTGAACTTCTCGAACGCCTTGAGCACGTTCTTCTGAGCCGCCACGTTCAGGCTCAATGCTGCCGCCACAACCAGTACAGCACAGCGGATGTTGCTTGTTTTCATATACTCTTTATATTTCAATGTTGTTCCTGTTCTCTGCCTGATACTTGGCATACTCTCTGTTCAACTTCTCTGTAGCGATTTCCAACTCANTCGACTCATTCAGAATCTNCCATCGGAGCTGCCATAGANNGAAGTTCTCCTCCACCTGCGCCAGTTCAGCCTCGCTCACTTGGATGGTTGGCTGCANGGGCGGCTCTTCCGTCACNTCTTCTTCCTCCTCCACGACAACGGGCGAGGAAGGCTCGGCTGGAATCGGCTTCCTCTTCTTCACTTTCGGCGCATGAGCCACGACTTCAACCGCTGCGGGTTCAGGCTCATGCTGCACTTCTGCAGGAATCGTCTTCACCACCGTCGGCACGTCTGTCAGTACGTTCTGTGCCAGTTCCACCGCCTCCTTCTGTTGGAGTTTCTGCTGTTCAACATACCCCATCACCAACATAAAGGCGACGCAGGCGGCAGCCACCCACCCTACACAGAGACTTGCCCTGCGATGGCGACGACGTGCCAAGGTGTCCTCATAGAGAGCCTCGCCCAAGGTCAGGTCGCCCAGCATCTCACTCACCACCTTCCACTCCGCAGGGGCATCGGGACGATTGACCTCCAACGCAAGCCGACGCTCTTCGTCAGGAGAGGTCATCCCCTCCAGATACTTGTCAATGAGTTTGTTGACCGCCTTTGTTGTCATAGTTCCTTCCTCCTTTTCATTTCGTTAAACAGTTTCTTTCTCGCCATCGCTATCATGCTCTGCACTGAAGCCTTCGCCATGCCTGTCTGTCGGGCAATCTCCTCTGTGGAGAGCCCTTCCAGCTGCCGCATCTCGAAGAGTTGGCGTTCTCGTGGTTGCAGAAGACCGACCGCCTCGTCGAAAGCACTCACGCCCTCCTGCCGCTCCAGCTCCTCGTGGGGCGAAAGAGACAGCTGTGGGTTCGTGGTCAGAAGATGCTCCTCGCCCTTCACCACTTGCAGGTGCTGCCGTCGTTTCAAATTCACGCAGCAGTGCTTCGCCACCCTCAACGCCAGTGCCTCCACGTTGCGCCCCACGTCCAGCCGCTCGCAGTAGTGCCACAGCGACACCAGCGTCTCCTGCGCCGCATCCTCAGCATCGTCCACCGAGCCGAAGAAGCTGCGCCCGATGCGGAGAATGAGTGGACGCAACCGCGCGGCTGTCTGTTCAAAGGTGGCTCTGTCCATGCTGTCTGCTGTCTTCTACACTATATATACGCACGAAGAAAGGAAAACTTAAGTTGAGAAATAGCACAAATTTACAAAAAAGTGAATTTTCGTTCCGCCACACACGATGTTGCACGGGGACGGCATTCAGCCGAACCATCAAGACACAACAAGGGGGTTGCATCGTTGCAACCCCCTCCATATCAATCATCACTTGACATAAACCTTTCGAGAGAAACCGTCGGCACTGCGTTCGATACAAACACCGCGAGGATTGTTGAGCCTCCGTCCTTGCAGGTCGTAGTAAGTCTTAGGACCATCATCCTGCATGACACCGCTGACGGGCGTGACCTCTCGGTCTATCATGNGGATGNANGTGTTCAGNCTNTTGGCAGGCNTGCTGANNGTGGTCNCCTCCACNGCATCTTCGAGTTCGATGGGCANCTTCTGACAAAGATTCTTGGTCTCATTGCCTGTTGACAGCCAATGGGTTCCGCTCTTCACATAGTAAGGCAGCTTAATCCTCAGATTGTGGTCAGTCGCGGTAGAGTTGATAGCCATGACAATGATGGAGTCGCCTTTGATATACGCCGAAGTCTCAAGGTCAGAGTCGGTGCTGGTGGTGAAAGAGGCCTTGGTGTCCAGACGAGTGGAGCCAGTGACATTCTTGGAGAAATGCGACATGACGAATGCACGGGGCAGGAACGTGTTCTTCGTATTGCCCGAACCATATTGCGTCTCGCCCGTACCCACAAACGCCCAGTGGGCACGCATGTACCAGTAGATATAGCCCGTGCAACCAGCCAGCATGCACTCGTTCAGTTCGCGGGCAAACGCCAGCTGCTCCGACCAGTTGGGCAGGCGGTCCTTCAGATAGTCGGACACAGAGTGCTCCGTCATCCACACCTCCTTGCCATACTTGGCAGCCAAGACAGCGGCATTCTTCATGTTAACCAATGGCGGATGTCCATAGAGGTGGCCCGCTATGATGTCGATTTGCTCACGCGCCACGGGGTCGTTCAGCAGCGCATTGGAATACGAAGGGTCGAATCCCAGCGGCTCGGCACTGATAAGTCGCACGCCGTTGTACGTCTCCCTGTCGAGCTTGTCGGCATGGTTCTTCACGAGGGCGAGCTGTTGCTGAGGCGAATAAAGACAGCCCGAGTAGTTGACCCACCAGTCAGGCTCGTTCTGAACAGACACAGCATCGACATTGACACCATTCTTCTTCATATAGTCCAGGAACGTGTTGAGCCATGGGAAAAACTTATCGTAGCAGTCGGTGCGCAGCTCGCCGCGCTGAGCGTTCTCATCCTCGGTGTTACCGCCCTCAGCCGATCCGTTCGTCTTGTAGTCGCCAGGAGGAGACCAAGGTGTGCCGAAGACGATGCCGCCACGCTGCTTGACAATCTTGGCCGATGGCAAAGAGCCCTTCCAGTCGTAGGGCGTGTCGTAGTTGTTCCACTCCGAAACGACGACATCGCCTATGAAGTTAGGCGAAATCTCCATTCGCATGATGTTGAGTCCAATCTTCGAGGAAGGACCATAAAGCATTTTGACAGGCATCGTGTCATCGCCATAGGGACACATGGCCCCATCGCAACAGGCGGCGCCAAAGCCCGTCACCGTCTGATAGGGCGTTGTTTTCACCATCACGATGTGTGTCGCAGCGTTGGCAGCCACTGCAGCCACCAGCGCAAGAATTGAGGTAAAGATTTTTTTCATTCGCGTAAAAGAAAGTGTTTCAGATTTGCAAAGATACAACAATCCACACGAACAAGCAAGCGATTTTGCTTTTTTACCCCTGCACCGCCACGAAAAGGTGAAGAAAAGACGGCATCGGCTGGTGGCGGTACACATTATTTATATATAGTCACCATAACAGCAACGACGCTCTTTGCCACCCCAAGATGACACCCCACCACAACGGCGCCTACATACCACAAAAATCGGAGTCCCCGACTCCGACCGACCGATGTCCCCGACTCCGACTTGCCGATGTCGGGGACTCCGATTTTGAGGCACAATCAGGCGGTCTTCTTCGGACCGCTTTTCGCAGCCGTCGCCAACCATACAAAAGGGCAAAGAAAAAACAAGCGTTGAAAGACACACACGTCCTCCAACGCTCACTCAACGATTCCTTTTCTGCTTAAAGAAATCCTTCATCAACTGCGCACACTCCGCTTCGAGCACACCGTCCACCACCACCGTCTTGGGGTGCAGAGCCTTCGGTGCATACCGTCTGAAACCGCGCTTCTCGTCGCTCGCCCCATAGACAAGCCGCCCCAGCTGGCTCCACCCTATCGCCCCGGCACACATCACACACGGCTCCACCGTCACATAGAGCGCGCACCCCGTCAGGTACTTCCCCCCCAACGTCTCCGCAGCCGCCGTAATCGCCTGCATCTCCGCATGCGCCGTCACATCGCGCAGCGTCTCCGTCAGGTTGTGCCCACGGCCTATCACTTGACCATTCGCCACCACCACCGCACCCACAGGAATCTCATCCTGCGCCAAAGCCGCACACGCCTCGTCCAGCGCCATGCGCATATACCGTTCGTCTGTTGTCATTTTTTTCTGTATGAGACACAAAGATAGGGCTTTTCCTCGGAGCACAGGGCATTTCAGACGGGGAAAAGCGTGAAAAGGACGGAAAATGTACTTTTTTTGAGGAGGCATGACACAAAGATTCTTTTTTTTCATTATCTTTGCCACGATTCTCATTCGAGAAGCCCAGAAACAAGACAGGCAACAATAGCCACTGACCCAAACCGAATACCTACTAACCGCATGGGCAATGCCGACCTCGCTATCGGGGAACTGCTAAACAGCATGTCCCCCATCACCTTGGAAGAAATGTCGGGAATCCGACTCATGAACAGGCTTGACACGAAATACGTGGCAAGCAAGGGGCAGTTGGTGCAGTTGCTGAAACTGGTACAAGACAAATACTATGTACAAGAGACGCTGGAACGGCGCATCATTCCGTATCTCACCACCTACTACGACACCGACGAACATCTGCTGTACATGATGCACCACAACAAGCGTGCCCGCAGAATGAAGGTGAGGGTGAGGACGTATGTGGCAAGCGAACTGACCTTTCTGGAGGTCAAGAACAAGAACAACCACGCACGCACCAAGAAGAAGCGGATTGAAGTGCCATCGCAGGACAACTTCCGAGACACGGAGGGCGCACACGAACTGGTGCAACGGAAGACGGGGCTGGACCTGAACCGTCTGAACGCCGTGGTGAGAAACAGGTTCGACCGCGTGACGCTGGTGAACAAAGGCAAGACGGAACGACTGACGATTGACTTCAACATCGGGTTCCACAACTTCGAGACGAACCACGACCACGGGACGGACCAGTTGGTCATCATCGAGCTGAAACGCGACGGCAACGTCTTCTCGCCTGTGTGCAACCTGCTCAGAGACATCCACGTACACCCCACGGGCTTCTCCAAGTGCTGCATCGGCATGGCACTGACCGACCCTGCACTGAAACAGAACAACTTCAAGCCCAAACTGAGAGCTTTAGAAAAAATCAACGGACGGCCGTTTATCAACCATCCCATTTAATTCACAATATCATTATGGATGCAATCAACGATTTCTTTGCTGTGCTGTCAAGCGACACTTGCCGCATTCTTGACCTTCTGATGCGCTTAGTCATCAACACAGCCTTCACCATTCTCATCGCGAGAGCGTTTTACTTCCCCAAGGCACGTCGCAGGGATTTCTTCTTCACCTATGTGCTGGTGGGCTTCTGCATCTTCATGCTCATCCACCTGATGGGCGATGCCAAAATCAAGACTGGCATTGCCATGGGCTTGTTCGCCATCTTCTGCATCATGCGCTACAGAACGGAGTCGGTGCCCATCCGCGAGATGACGTATCTGTTCCTAATCATCTCGCTCTCAGCCATCAACGGCTTGGCATGGGCGGCCGACATCAGCCCGAAGCACCCTGAGTTTGCAGGTCCGCTGCTGACGAGCATGGGCGAGCTGATTCTGACCGACGCCGTGTTTGTGCTGGGCGTGTGGATTGCCGAGCAGAACAAGCTGGTGAAGAGCCTCTCGTCGAAGTATATCAAGTACGACAAGATTGACCTCATCAAGCCTTCCATGCGCAAGGAACTGATTGAGGACCTGAAAGCACGCACCGGGCTGGACATCACCAGCGTGTCTATCGGTTCCATCGACTTCTTGAAGGACATGGCACTCATCAAAATCTACTACAACACGGACGAGGAAGACGAGACCGTGCAGAAAATGCCGAAGGAATACACCTAAGGGACAGGAATACTAAACCGAGAATAAAAATGCGACAACACACATGAAACGGTTATTGACGGTCTTACTGACAACGGCAATCCTGCCATTCTCCAACACGCTGGCACTCCACGCCCAAGGTGACGATTTCGGTTTGGACTTCTCGCTCAGTGCCGAGAAGAAGATTAGACGGGGGATGGACTTCACCGTAGAAGGAGGAGTCCGCACACAAGATGACACCCGCAAGATAGACCGTTGGACGGTGGGTGCGGCATTGGGCATGAAGCTCTACAATTCAGCCACTTTCGACGTGAAAGCTGGCGCAAAGTGGGAGTATCTGTGGGTGAACAACCTCGCGGAGACGACACCGAAATACGACCAGAGCTATACGGAGCAGGGATTTGTAGATGTATATAAAGGCTACAACAAGAAAGCGGCATACTGGCGCAACCGCCACCGCAGCAGCCTGAGTTTGGCAGCCAACTATCAGCCCAACAAACGATGGGACTTCACGCTGAAGGAAATCGTGCAATATACGCATTTCTGCAAGGCTTCAACCACCGTCGACAAGTATCGGCTGGACGATGACAATGTTCTCTCTTTGGACAAGACCTCGACCAAGAACTATCGCCCCAAGGACCGTTTCATCTTGCGGTCGCGCTTTACCACGCAGTATAACACCAGACACTGCCCTTTCGACCCATACGCATCAATGGAGTACGGTTGCGGTTTGAACTACACAGCGAACAAGTGGAAATACACCGCAGGAACCGACATCAAGCTGAACAAGCAGCACANATTCNCCCTCTTCTACCGCNATCANACAGANGATGACGNCGATGNGCCAANCGGTCATCNGGTCGNCGCNGGATACTCATTCAAGTTTTAAGAACAAACTAAACAACACACATGAAACGGCTATTCACACTTCTCCTCATTGCCAGTTGCCAATGGAATCTTTTTGCCGAGGACTTCAACCTGTACTATGTCTCCACACAGAACGAGACGAACGTGAAAGTTGAAGCAGTGCAGAAACTGAAGAAAGTGACTTTCGAGGATGGCAACATGNTGGTCACCATGACCGACGGCACAACCANGACNGTCAGCCTCTCGGTAGTGCGACGCCTTGTCTTCTTCACCGAATCGGGACTTGTCGGCATACAAGACACACACGACACGACTCCTGCCAGCACGAAACACCAAGTCTATGACTTGACGGGACGCTTGTTGGGCAACGACATGGACGTGTCGAAACTGCCCAAGGGTATGTATGTGATTGACGGAAAGAAAACACTCATCAGATAACACAGAGCTATGCGCAAGATTCTCTTTACAACCATGTTGGCCTTGCTCGTCAGCGGACTGATGCAGGCACAGAAAGTCTATCTCTGCAAGGATGGACGCTACACCACATTATCCATTACGGATGGGCTGGCTGTGGACCTCACAGAGGGTTACGACTCCATCACTTTCGCCAAGCCACAGATGGGCTACGACGTGACCATCGCCTACACGGGGACGGGCGCAACTGTCACCATCCCCGACGAACTGGCTGACGAAGTGGTGTGTACCAGCGGCAACAGCGCCGATGTGGTCATCACCAACTCGAACACGTATAACGAAGTGACCTACAAGGTGAGCGGAAGCAGCGCAGCCGGTTCGCTCACTATCACTCAGAATTACAAGATGACGCTCCAGCTGAATGGTGTCAACCTGACCTCTACCACAGGGGCTGCTGTCAACATTCAGTGTGGCAAGCGCATTGATGTCATCATGCAGAACGGCAGTACCAACACCTTTGCCGACTATGCTGGGGGTACTCACCGTGCCTGCTTCTATGCCAAGGGGCACGTAGAGCTGGCTGGGGCTGGCACACTCAATGTGACGGGCAACTGCAACCACGCCATTGCCACCAAGGAGTATTTCCAAGTGAAGAAAAGCGTTACAGCCATCAACATTCTCAAAGCCGCTAACGATGCCATCNANGNAGGGCAGNANTNCCAAATGAGTGGNGGNANACTCACCATCGNCCAGAACACGGCGAACGANGGTATTCAAGTGGACTACAAGACGGACGACAATGACCAAATCATTGAAGACGAAGAGAACACGGGGTTCGTCATCGTGAAAGACGGAACGCTCAACATCACCCTGCAAGGCAATCAGGATGCGAAGGGCATCAAGGCGGAAGGCGGCATCGACATCAGTGGCGGCACTTTCCTTATCAATGCCGTGAGCAAGGGCTCACGCGGTATGCAGACCGATGGCGACATGACCATCAGTGAGGACAACGCACCTACCGACATCAAGATTTATGCCAAGGGGGGAGTCTGCACTTTGCCCGAAGATGCCAATGACCCACACAAATGCACTGGTATCAAGGTGGATGGCAATCTCACCATCCATGCAGGTACTATTGCCGTGATGAACACAGGTTCTAAATCGAAAGGCATCAAGGTGAAAGGTGCATACACCAAGAAGGGGGGTACGGTGAATGCGGTCATAGACAACAAATAGCAAACAGACAAAAAGCAAACATTTGAATCATATCTGAGAACTCTCAGTACCAACCCATGTAAACAAATAAAATGCCAATATGACAGCTGATGAACTCCGCTATGAGTTGGGCAGTCTGATATGGAAGACAGCAACTAATCTTGTACATGGTGGCAAGGTGTCACCCGTTCAGTTCATGGACTTCATGCTTGGTAGCCTGTTCTACCGCTTTATCTCTGAGGATGTCATCGACTACTGCAACAAACTGATGAAAGATGCAGGAGTACCTGCCCCTGACTATGTTAATATGCCTGATGAGATGGCAGAGAATGCCCGAGAGCAGATTATCAATGCCAAGGGCTTTTTCATCCTGCCATCGCATCTGTTTATAAATGTGGCGAATAAGGCAAAGAACAATCCTGAACTCAATACGACTCTTGCTAATAACTTCCGAGCATTTGAGGAAAGTGCCATCGGTACAGCCAGTGAGAGTGATGTAAAAGGATTGTTTGCCAACTTCAATACAAATGATCCTGGTCTTGGTGGAACTGTTGCCGAGCGTTGCGAACTCTTGACAACCCTCTTAGAGAGTGTTCGTGACCTCGAATTTGCAAAATATCAGGACTCTGGTCTTGATGTGTTCGGCATTTGCTACGAGCACCTTATCAAGATGTATGCCCTTAATTCTGGAACTAAGGGAGGTGAGTTTTATACTCCTGCCGAGGTTAGTTACTTGCTTGCAAAGATTGCTGCAAGCGGTCGCACGTCTGTCAATAAGGTCTATGACCCTGCTTGCGGTAGTGGTTCGNTACNCTTNAAATTCAAGNAGNTACNTGGTACGACGAATGTNATTGACGGCTTCTTTGGTNAGGAAATCAATCNGAAGACATACANCCTTTGTCGTATGAATATGTTCCTGCANAATGNCAACTATGATCATTTTGACATTCAGCAGGGCGACACGCTGAAGAATCCTCGTCACTCAGACGAAGAGCCATTTGATGCTATCGTGTCAAACCCTCCTTACTCTATACCTTGGGATGGTCCTAATGATCCAACCCTTATCAATGACCCTCGTTTCTCTCCTGCTGGTGTGCTTGCACCTGCCAGCAAGGCAGACCTTGCGTTCACAATGCACATGCTGTCATGGCTCTCGACCGAAGGAACTGCTGCTATCATTGAGTTCCCTGGTGTGCTCTATCGTGGTGCAGCCGAACAGAAGATTCGCCAATATCTGGTAAGCAACAACTATGTAGATACGGTTATTCAACTACCCCAAAATCTATTCTTTGGTACGTCTATCGCCACTTGTATCATTGTTCTGAAGAAGAACAAGAGTGACAACCGAGTATGTTTCATCGATGCAAGCAATGAGTTTGTTCATGAAGGCAACAAGAATAAGTTGAGTGATGAGAATATCGAGAAGATATACGAGACACAACATAACAAGTCTGAGATTGATTACTTCAGTAAGGTCGTAACAACTGCTGAGATTGAGGCTCAGAAATATAATCTCTCCGTTTCTTCATACGTTGAAAAGGAAGACACAACGGTTGAAGTGGACATTGACGAACTGAATCAGCGTATTGCCAGCATAGTGGCTCGCCAGAGTGTGTTACGCACAGAGATTGATGAACTTCTAAAGACACTGTAGGAAGATTATGGATAAGACAGATGTAATATTACAATACGCTCCTGCAGTCAAGGCAATCAAATCCGCTATACTTCAAGGACAGTATGAAGCAGCCAAAGGAGTGACACGCATACAGCTTGCCGTTTACTTTGCTATAGGCAAGTATATCAGTGAACACACTCGTACAAAGGCATGGGGAAGCCATGCACTTGAAGTTATCAGCGAGCAACTTCAGAAGGAGTTGCCAGGACTTTGTGGGTATTCTGAAACCCAGATGAGGGAGATGAGACTGTTCTACGAGGCATGGTCGTTTCTGGACTCAGCCAATTCGTCGGTCGCGACCGACGAATTAAAGGAATCGACTCCTGTTGTTGCTTCTGTAAAAGATGAAATTGACATTTTTCATGCCATAACAATTCCAGACATTAGCTTCCCTGTTGAAGAGTTCTTCAAGGTTCCTTTCACTCATCACAACAAGATTGTTAGTGGAGTAAAAGACCTGTCTGATCGTTACTATTACATACATCGTACAGCCGAAGAACATTTGCCGGTCAAGAAATTAAAGCAACTGATTAAAGAGGGAAGTCACAAACATCAAGGACAAATCCCCAATAACTTCACTCGCACCATCAATGATTCACGTGAGGCACGTAAGGCGGTTATGATGTTCAAGGACGACTACATGCTCAATTTCATAAACGTGGAGCAGATTGAGGAGCGCGAGCAGATTGATGTTGATGAGCGTGTTATTGAGAATGAAATAGTCAAGAACATCAAGGATTTCATCATGACCTTTGGCCACGACTTTACATTTGTTGGCAACCAGTACCATCTGGAGGTTTATGGAGTAGATCAGTTCCCTGACTTGCTTTTCTTCAATAGAGAATTGAATGCACTCGTTGTGGTTGAACTCAAAATGGGTGAATTCAAGACATCTTATCTTGGTCAGTTGTTCGGCTACCTCCAGATTCTTGACGATCATGTGCGCAAACCACACGAAAATCAACCTATCGGNATTGTGCTCTGCCAAGAAGCCAACCGTGCCTATGCNGAGTATGCCGTTCGCGNTTACACGAAGCNAATGGGCANAGCCACTTATAAGACCCTCGNTGAAATGCCTGAGCNACTACGCAAGGCACTTCCTGATATGCAGAAGATGTTGGAATACCTAAACGGCAGTAAATAAGACAACAATGGAAAGTATTGAACAGATGATAAAGAGACTTTGCCCAAATGGGGTGGAGCAAGTAAAATTAGGTAAGTGTCTGGAATACGAACAGCCCACAAAATATCAAGTATCTTCAAAGGATTATATAGATAAGGGTACACCTGTTCTTACTGCTGGTCAGACCTTTATATTAGGCTATACAGATGAGACGAATGGTGTTTATCGTGCTTCAAAAGAAAAGCCAGTTATCATCTTTGATGACTTTACAACATCATTTCATTGGGTTGACTTCGACTTCAAGGTTAAAAGTTCTGCAATAAAAATACTGACTCCTTGCAATGAAGAAGCAAATTTCCGCTTTGTATATTATGCAATGAAGTGCATAAAGTACGAAACATTGGAGCATTCAAGACAGTGGATTTCGACATATTCTCAATTTGAAATACCTCTTCCACCTATCGAGATTCAAAATCGCATTGTTGAAGTCCTTGACAAGATGACTACGCTTACAGCGGAGTTGGAAGCGGAGTTGGAAGCACGAAAGCAACAATACGAATACTATCGCAATAAATTGCTGACATTCAACGAACTAAACGGGGGGGGTAAACAAGTGGGCTGGAAGAAAATCAGCGAGATAGGAACGATTTACCGAGGTGTTGCTTTCTCAAAGAAAGACTTTACCGATGCTGGAACTCCATGTATCCATTACGGACAGATTTATACAAGATTCGGTAATTCTGCCCACAAGACTTTAACTTATGTCAGTGATCAACTATCTAATGGGAAAAGGCTTGCGCAGAAAGGTGATCTTATCATGGCGGTAACAAGCGAGAACGTGGAAGATGTGGGTAAATGCCTTGCATGGTTAGGTGAAGAGGATATATTGGTTAGCAATCACGCTTGCTACATCAGACACACCCTCAATCCTATGTATCTTGCATATTTCCTACAGTCATCACATTTCTTCAACTACAAGAAGAAAATCAGCAAGGGTGTCAAAGTGATTGATCTTGACTTGAATATGTTTGGCGAAATGCTCATACCTGTTCCCTCAATGGAGGAACAAGAGCGTATAGTTTCCATCCTTGACAGATTTGAAGCCCTTACTTCCGATTTGCAGATAGGCTTGCCTGCTGAAATTGAGGCTCGTCGTCAGCAATATGAGTATTATCGCAATAAACTATTAACATTCGATAAAGCAGCATAACAGATATGCAGTATAACATACTATCAGAAAACAATACCAGTACCGTTGTTGCTCATTATGAGCGTGAGGGCATGGTGGCAGAAGACGGCTATCAGACCGAAGCAGACTTGGAGCGTTCACTCATTGAACAACTCCAGCGTCAAGGTTATGAGTATGCCCAGATTCACAATGAGGAAGAACTCATTGCCAATCTTCGTGTAAAACTGGAGGAACTGAACAACTACCACTTCACTGATAATGAATGGAATAGTTTCTTCAAAACAGAGATAGCCGCAGAAGGCAAAGGTATCATAGACAAGACAAGGACGATACAAACCGACTTCGTTAAGACATTGAAGTGCGACAATGGAGAGGAGAGGAACATCTATCTGATTAAGAAGGATGACATTCATGCCAACCGCACACAGGTAATTAACCAGTACGAGGTGTGGAACGGCAAGCGTCCTAACCGCTATGATGTCAGCATCCTTGTGAATGGCTTGCCTTTGGTACACATCGAGTTAAAGAAGCGTGGCGTAAGCATCAAAGAGGCTTTCAACCAGATTAACCGCTATGGCAGAGAATCCTTNTGGGCNGGTAANGGANTGTNTGAGTATGTNCAAATCTTNGTGGTGAGCAANGGCACACAGACAAAGTACTACAGCAATACGACCNGAGANAGCCATATCAATGAGATTAAAAAGGNAGGGAACAAGAATAAGCCNAANACAAGCAACTCGTTTGAGTTNACNAGTTANTGGGCAGATGCCAGCAATCAGGTACTCAACGACCTTGTTGACTTCACTGCAACGTTCTTCTCTCGCCATACTTTGCTCAATGTCCTCACTCGCTTCTGTGTGCTGACAGAGCAAGACCTGTTNCTTGTTATGCGTCCATACCAGATTGCGGCAACCGAGGCTCTTCTGAATCAGATTGAGCGTGCTCACAACATGAAGAAGCAAGGAACAATAGACGCTTGCGGATATGTTTGGCATACAACAGGTTCNGGCAAAACCCTGACCTCATTTAAGGCTGCTCAACTGGCGACCAAGTATGACTTCATNGATAAGGTGGTGTTTGTGGTTGACCGCAAAGACCTTGACTANCAGACAATGAAGGAATATGACCGATTCCAGAAAGGTGCTGCAAACGGCAACACATCAACAAAGATACTGGAAAGTCAACTGAAGAACCCAAAGTGTAAGATTGTCATTACCACAATACAGAAGCTCACATCATTGATTAAGAGATTCCCAACGCATGAGATATTCGAGAAGAATGTGGTGATGGTGTTCGATGAGTGCCATCGTTCACAGTTTGGCGACATGCACGCTGCTATCGTCAAGAAGTTCAAGAAATACTACATCTTTGGCTTTACTGGTACACCTATTTTCACAGAGAATGTATCGGGCAGTCGTGGCAACCTCAAAACCACGGACGATGTCTTTGGCAGAAGACTTCATACCTACACTATTGTCGATGCAATCCGTGACCACAATGTGCTTCCATTCCGTGTGACATACGTCAGCACGATGAAGAGCAAGAAGAGCATCGAGAACGCTCAGGTATGGGATATTGAGCGAGAGAAGGCTCTGATGTCGGCACAGCGTATCGGAAATGTGACAAGTTACATTTTGGAGCACCATGCACAGCAGACGAAACAGGCAAGTTCCTACATCTTCAAGCAGTTGAATGATGTGGCAGATGTAGTGAAGCATTACGGAGAAAAGGACTATGAGGAAGTCAGGAAGAAGGCTAAACTCAGCGGTTTCAACTCTATACTTGCCGTTCAGAGTATCAATGCGGCCAAACTCTATTACAATGAGTTCCAAAAGCAGATGGCAGAATTNNCAGAGAANNAGAANNTGAAAATTGCCACAATCTTCTCTTACGGAGTCAATGATGAAGTAGGCGAAGATATTGAAGATGAGGATTCTNACAGCACNGAGNGTATGGACGANAGCAGTCGTGNCNTCTTGGANCGTGCNATTGNCNANTACNACAAGATNTTCTCGACCANCTATGATACATCANCNGACAAGNTCCCTAACTATTATAAAGATGTGTCTTTACGAATGAAGAATCGTGAGATTGACATCCTTATCGTGGTGAACATGTTCCTGACAGGTTTCGATGCTACTACTCTTAATACGCTTTGGGTGGATAAGAACCTGCGTTATCATGGTCTGATACAGTCTTATAGCCGTACAAACCGCATTCTGAACTCGGTGAAGAATGCCGGCAACATTGTATGTTTCCGCAACCTCGAAGACCAGACAAACAAGGCTCTATCGCTCTTTGGCGATGCCGATGCCAAGGGAACGGTGATACTCCGTCCTTTCGAGGACTACTTCAACGGCTATACCGATGAGAAGGGTAAGCACGTTAAAGGTTATGTGGAGTTTGTCGAGGAGTTGAAGGCTTTGGTTCCTCCTGGTACTATCCCTGTGGGAGAACAGAAGGAGCGAGACTTCATCAAACTGTTCGGTACTGTACTCCGCTTTATCAACCTTTTAAACTGTTTTGACCAGTTTGTAGAACTCAATCCACTTACTGCAAGAGAAATCCAAGACTATACAAGCGTTTACATTGACTTGCACGATTACTACCGCACTCACAAAGATGGCGATAAGACCAATGTAAATGATGACATTGAGTTTGAAATGGAACTCGTTAAGCAGGTGGAAGTCAACATTGATTACATCCTCTATTTGGTAAAGCTGTATCATGACAGCCATTGTCAGGATAGCGAGATACATACCCACATTGTCAAGTCAATCGAATCAAGTGCCGACTTGCGTGACAAGAAGGAACTTATTGAACGCTTCATTGAAAGCATGACAGCAAATGGCGATGTCTATGAGGAATGGCAGACATACCTCAACGAGCAGAAGAAAGCAGAGTTTGCCAAACTTATTGCAGAAGAAAATCTGAAGTGTGACAAGGCAGTAGAGTTCATTGAAATGGCATTTACCAGAGGCTATGTTCCTGAAGGTGGTCTGGAACTGAATAATATAATGCCGCCTATAAATCCATTCGACCCGAATGCAAACAGACAAGGGAAGGTTGAGCATGTTCTTGAGCGACTAAAGGCATTTTTTACTAAGTATTTTGGATTTGCCAACGGTAAGTTTGACGACTAAAGGGGACTCCATGAAATTTTGACGAACTCTGCCATTGAGGAATAACCCTCAATTCGATGTGATAAAATACCCCCAAAAAGTTGGACGTGTTAAACATTATCCGTTAAAGGAAAGAGCTCGGTGCAATACCGAACTCTTTTCTTTTAATCGGGATTATTGCTGTCCGATAAAAATCGGAGGAAATAACTATGAACAAACATCGTTTACGCAAAATATCATCTAATTTTGTATATACCTCTTGTTTATTCGGAGAAAAAGTCTTATCTTTGCATTGCAAATGGTTCTCCCCCACATGGCGATGAGCGTATGTGGCGACGGAGCTAAGAGGGAACGCAGTGAAAGTGTACTCGACACAAAACACTCATTCTGCGACATTACCCGATGCTGTGAGTCCTTTTATTGAAGGGATGCCAATAGTGTCACTGAAGTCAAAACGGAGTCTGACGGATTATGTTTTGAAATCTTCGGGAAGACCGCGCACCTCGTAAGGATGAAGTCAGAAGACCTGCCTTTGCCAATTAGACACGCGTGTCTGCGGGATTACGGACATCTGCGTTACAACTTACACATATTATATAATGGTGGAACAGCCACATTTGTGTCATGCGGTGCTGGAGACTTCCTTGCAGGATGTCTTTTGGCTGGATGATTGTGTGGCAAATAGAGAACGGAGGAAGAAATTTTCATTAAATATCATTTAAGTGTTGTAAATGCCGAGTGCCTTGGCAGCGATTGTCCGGGCACTCACTTATGACTCCTGTTCTGCCATTATATGCCGCCAAACTCTCCGCCTCCTGTTCGCCCAAGCGATGGACGACAGAGGGAGTGCCGAAGTCTCTACACTTCGTCGGATGGCTTATGTGACAAAAACAGAAAGGGAATGGACATCTATCATTCAATTTATACACAGTACATTGACTTGATGACTCAACTGAAAGAGGGTGTTAATCAACTCGGCGCAATAAGCACGGAGACAGAGGGCATCAAGACAGTGCTCACCCTGATTGACAACACCATAGACACTGCGTCGGGAGAGACATTCTTGCCGACTGGCGAATTGCTGGACATCACTAAGGAGCTGATGAACTATCGAAGCCACCTGTGCGTGAAGAACCATGCTGCGGAGGCAACGCTCAAACTGTGCTTCCGCAGACTCTACAAGGCATCCGTTGTGCTGCGGCAGATGACGGACGATTGTGCTCTTGCTGAGGCGAACGAGCTGTCGATGCAGGGGATGTATTGAAGAATCACACATTACATATAATATATGATTAGAAAGATATTAGTTGCAAACCGTGGCGAGATTGCCATCCGCGTTATGCGCAGCTGCTACGAGATGGGCATCCGCTCTGTGGCTGTGTATAGTACTGCCGACCGACTCTCTCGCCATGTACTCTTTG
>WFLX010294611.1_pt1 | contig 40681 bp, 27 predicted proteins | sample 4967041 | NCBI WGS metagenome assembly WFLX01 (sample SAMN12857096, study PRJNA449069) | gut metagenome | isolation source: stool from male and female vole | host: Microtus ochrogaster | place: USA:Florida | collected 2017
AGGCATTATAAAAGCGGTACGGCAATATGCCGTACCGCTTTTTACGCGTTCAGTTCTGATTTATTTTATTTTTGCAACGCCGGTCTTTTTAGCCGCTTCCGCAACCGCTTCCGCAACCGCCCTGTGCGCGCTTTTATCGTACGCGTAGGGCAGAATGTATTCGGTTGAAAGTTCCTTGTCCGAAACGCAGCCTGCAATGCCCTTTGACGCCGCAATCATCATTTCGGTATTTACCGTAGCCGCCCTTACGTCAAGCGCGCCGCGGAAAAGTCCGGGGAACACTAAAACGTTGTTTATCTGGTTGGGATACTGCGAAGAGCCGGTGCCGACGATAAACGCGCCCGCTTCCTTCGCGTCCTGCGGCTCGATTTCGGGAACGGGGTTCGCGCAGGTGAAAAGTATTTGCTTTTCCGCCATGGACTTTACCATTTCCTTTGTTACGCAGTGGGGACCGGAAACGCCGATAAACACGTCCGCGCCGCGCATTGCGTCAGCGAGCGTACCCGTTTTATGCTGCAGGTTGGTTATTTCCGCCATTTCCTTTTGCGCGGGGTTCAACCAGTCGGCGCCCTTGCAGATAATACCCTTTAAATCGCACATGGTGACGTCTTTTACGCCCAGTTTTAAAAGGAATTTGGCAATAGCTATTCCCGCGGCGCCCGCGCCGTTGATTACAAGTTTTATTCCCTCTAATTTTTTGCCGGCAAGTTTAAGCGAGTTTAAAAGCGCGGCGGAAACGACTATCGCCGTACCGTGTTGGTCGTCGTGGAATACCGGAATATCCAGCTCCTCTTTAAGGCGGGTTTCAATTTCAAAGCAGCGCGGCGCGGAAATGTCTTCGAGGTTAATTCCGCCGAAGCTGCCTGCAAGAAGCTTTATTGTCTTTATTATCTCTTCGGTATCCTTCGAGCCGATGCAAAGAGGATACGCGTCGACGCCGCCGAACGCCTTGAACAGCGCGCACTTGCCCTCCATTACCGGCATGCCGGCTTCGGGACCTATGTCGCCCAGTCCCAGAACAGCCGTGCCGTCGGTGATTACCGGAACGGTGTTCCAGCGGCGCGTAAGCTCGAAGGACTTTTCAACGTCGTTATGAATAGCCATACAAGGCTCCGCAACGCCTGGGGTGTATGCCACCGAAAGCGCCTCTCTGCCGTCTACGGGAACGCGGCAGACCATTTCTATCTTGCCCTTCCACTCCCCGTGCTTTTTCAACGAAAGTTCTCTGTAATTCATTTGCTCTCCTCAAACCGCCGCAAAACGCGGACGCGTAAAATTTTCACCTTTATTATACTACCTGAAAATTATATTGTAAAACGATAAAACGGCGGCGGAGGCAATTAATTGCCTCCGCCGCTTTTAAATTAGCTTTATATCTTTTATTAATATTCAACCATGATAACGGGTAATTCCAGATAAAAGTCGTTTCCATCGGAGCAGTGAACGGTAATGTAATCCTCATACATCATTTCTGCTTCGGATTCGTTTTGCGTCCATGCGAATTTCCAGAATAAGACGTTTAACAGCTCTTGTTCGGTTCCGATAACGGTAATTTCACGCAGTGTATATTCGCCAAAAATATTATTAAATACGTCGGTGAAGCTATAGCACTCTTCAAACACTCCGTCGCTGATTGATGATGCGTAAATTGTCGCTTTTGTAAACCAGCCTCCGGCAAACGCCTTTTTGCCGATTTTGGTCACGGTATCGGGAATGATTACCTCTGTAAGATGTTCACAACCTTCAAACGCCTCCTCGCCTATTTCGGTTACGGTTGACGGAATGGTTATCTCCTTCAGATAGCACGAAGAGAACGCTCCTTTCCCAATCACCTTAACGCTTGACGGTATTTCTATTTCAGTAAGCGCCCCGCACATATGAAAGGTTTCTTCGTCAATATGCGTAATACCCTCGGGTATATTTACGCTTTTAAGCTTTGTGCAAGCTATGAACGCGCGCGCGCCTATCGTTTGAACGCTTGCGGATATGTATAAACTTTCAATATAGCTGCCGTCGAACGCTCTCTCTCCGATTGCAGTTACGCTGCCGTCGTCGGGAATGACGCTGCCGTTACAACCTATAATAAGGATATTGCTTGACGCTTTTTCAAAGATACAGTTGTTCTTGCTGAAATAAACAGAGTTTCCGCTGTCAACCGTAAGGTTTTCAAGGCTATGGAGTTCTGTTAACGCATGTTTTCCGATTGAAGTCAGGTTTTTAGGTATATTCAGGCTTTTTATTGCCCAGCAATTTGTAAAAGCGTACTCTTCGATTGTAGTTAATCCGTCCGGCAGAGTTATATTTACAAGTCCGGAGCAGTTGTAGAACGCGCGGCTTTCGATTAAAGTTAAGCTGTCGGGTAAACTTACGCTTTCAAGCCCGTAACAATAGATAAACGCCTTTTCGCCGATTGTAGTTACGCCTTCAGGTATAGTTATGCTTTCAAGAGAGTTGCAACCGTAGAATATTTTAGGAGCGATTTCGGTTATGCCGTCAGGTAAGGTAACGCTTTTAAGCGCTTTGCAATCATAGAAAGCGTATTCGCCGATTTCAGTTACGCTGTCCGGTATGGTTACGCTTGTAAGCGTCTTGCAAATACCCGTACACTCCGAAAGCCAACCGCAGTAAAACGCTTTTTCCGCTACTCCTTTTACGGGCAATCCTTTGTACTCGGAAGCTATCACGACGTTCGCAAAGGGTTCGTCTTTGAAGCCGGCGCATTCGTAATAAGCGCCGTCGTCCGAAAGAACATATTTCAATTCGCCGGAAGTAACAGTACCTGTGCCGGTGCCTCCCGAACCGCCGCCCGTACCGTCGCCGCCGGGGGTTGAAATTTCGGAGCCTTTACCGCCGTCGCCGAGGCCGCTGTCTCCGCCGGAATTTCCGCCAAACCAACCGGCAAATATACCGGTAAGGACAATAGCAACCGCCACAAAAATCGAGGCAATCGAAGCGATAATGGTTACTGTCACTTTTTTAGATGCAGATGCCACCGCAACTTTGGCTACCGACCGCGGCGCGCCGTAAGAATTTGTTGTCTTTTTCACTTCCACAGACGCCGAGCCGGAACCGCTTGAATTTATAAGTCCCTGCGCCTTTGCCGCGTTTAAAATTTTGTCGTAAATGTCGGGAGTATTATGCGCCGCTTCGTCGTAGAGCTTTGAAATTATTTCATTATCTTCCATTTTTATTCTCCTTTAAACTTTTTCGTTTAGCGATATCCGCAGTTTTTCAACGGCTTGGGTGAATTTCCAGGTTACCGTAGGCAACGGCATTTCCAGAATTTCGGCAATCTCGCGCCGCTTATAGCCTGCCGCGGTTACAAGCATCAGTATTACAAACTCGTCCTCGGCGAGAATTCTCTTCGCGTGGCTGATTAAAAGATTATAATCGTCCGTTTGCTGCGTGCCGAAGACCTGCAAATTCTGCCTTTCGTCCACGTAATTTACGCGGGCGCGGCTTTGCTGCACCTTTAACGCTTCGTTGCGGGTTATACGCGCAATCCAGGCAACGGGATTGGTTCCCGCGCGGTATTGCGAGGCGNTTTTCAGCANACNCNAATAANCGTTCNGCATAACGTCCTCTGCCAACNCGCGTTCCTTCACGACAGACAGAGCTATATAATACACCGTCTTCCGCGTCTGCGAATATATTTGCTCAAACGCCGCTTCGTCGCCGCGCGAGAGCTTTTTCATCAGCTCGTCAAGAATCATATGGTTCACGTTTTTTTTTACAAATTTGCTTTTCATATATACAATACTTTTAAACCGCTTTTTGTTGGTAACTTTTTCAATTTTTTTAAAATATTTTTATTTGCGTCCAAAAATCCCGCGCGGAAACCGCGCGGGATTTATTTACAGGGAAAAGCGGAGAATTTATTTCTCCGCTTTTCAGATAGTAATAAGGAGGTTCCTCTCCGGATAATCCGGTCGGTATAATGAGTAAATTAAATAATTCTTATGTCGTTAGCCGCCTGAATTACCGACAGTTTGTCGACGTCGGGCAGCAGTTTGACTTCGCCCGAAACTTCGCCGTCGATATAAACGCAAGCGGTCTTTTCGCCGATTTTGCAGACCGCGAATTTTTCCTTGCCGTAGTCAAGCGCGCTTTCGACCTCTGCGGAAATTCCTTCCTCCGCGAAAGTCAGATCGTAAGGGCAGCACTCGTAGATGAGTTTTTCGGTAAACGCCTTCTTAACGCCCATAGCGGTAATCAGCTTTGTTGCCGCCGCATCGGGGCAGGGAAGCTTGTAGCCTTCGACTTCGAGGAAGAATTTAATTACTTTCTTCTTTTTAAACTTGCCGTCAATCTCTACCGTTTCCGCGACTTTTTCTTTCATAAGCTTGCCGTCAAGTCTTATCTTTTCGGGCATAGCTTCAACGACCGTTTCGCCGCCGGAAAGCAGGGAAATCTTCTTTAAGTCAACCGAAATTTTAGTTTTGCCTTGTTTTACGGCTTCGTCCGCTACGGCGAACATTCTTCTTTCGCCCAACTCGAACGCAACGACGTATTTGCCGTTTATCTCCTCGCAGTCAACCACGGTTACTGCCGCGTCCTTGCCGCCGAGAGTTATCGCGTCGGTGGGAATTAAAAGCTCGTACTTGCCGTTTCCGCATTTAATTGCGGGAGGAAGCTTGATTTCGGCGCCGAGGAAGGAAACTTTGCCGTCGGAAACTTCGCAGTCAAGGTAGTTGTATTCGGGAATTCTCGGAAGAATGCTGACTTCGGTTTCCTTGTCGAAAAGGTGTACCTTTGAAATATCCAGCGCCGCGTCGATAACGTCGCCCGACTTGATTTCCACCATGCCGTCCGCGCTTATTATTATGCGCGTCGAGCTTTCGGTATAGCCGTCGCCGTCCATATTGATATCGCCGTATACGAGGGTCTGGTTGCCCAGCTCTTCCTTGTGCGAAACTCTTACCTTTATCTTGGACTTGCTGTTTTTAACTACTTCGGGATTAATGGAAACGCTTTCGGCGCGCAGTCCGATATAGACTTTCGACTGACCGTCAAGGTACGAAGGCTTCGCCTTGTACATCATCGAATAGGGAACGGTGATTTTCGCGTCCGAATACTCGAATTTGATTTCCACCTCTTCGCCCTTTTTCAGGAGAGTGCCTTCGAAGAAGTTCATCTGCGGAGTGCCTATGAAGCCCGCGACAAATTTGTTGCCGGGGTAGTTGTAAAGGTTTTTTGGAGTGTCTATCTGCTGAACGAAACCGCTCTTCATAACGACTATTCTCGTTCCCATCGTCATAGCCTCTATCTGGTCGTGGGTGACGTAGATGAAAGTCGTCTGCAGTTTTGCGTGAAGCTTTGCAATTTCGCTGCGCATCTGGGTACGCAGTTTTGCGTCAAGGTTTGAAAGCGGTTCGTCCAGAAGCATTACCTTGGGTTCGCGCACAATAGCTCTTCCCAAAGAAACGCGCTGTCTCTGTCCGCCCGACATTTCCTTGGGCTTTTTGCCGAGGTACTCGGTTATGCCCAGAATTTCGGCAGCCTCTGTTACGCGCCTGTTGATTTCGTCCTTGGGCATCTTCCTCAAACGCAGGCCGAACGCTATATTTTCGAATACGGTCATGTGTGGATAGAGCGCGTAGTTCTGGAAAACCATCGCGATATCTCTGTCCTTGGGTTCCATATCGTTGACAACGTTTTCGCCTATCATAAGCTCGCCCGCGCTGATGTCTTCAAGTCCCGCAATCATACGGAGAGTCGTCGACTTGCCGCAGCCCGAAGGTCCTACGAATACGATAAATTCCTTGTCGGCGATTTCCATATTGAAATCGTTTACCGCCTTGGTGCCGTTAGGATAAACTTTGTAAATGTGTTTAAGACTTAATCCTGCCATATCTTCCCCTTCCTTTTAAGTTANAATTGCTATTGAATATCTGGGCATCGAAAGCGTAGTTCCGCTTTGCTTTATTTNGCCCNNAACGCAGATGGACTGCGCGAGCGTTCCTTCCACTTCGGTTACCGTCTTGCTGCCCGTTCCGAGATTGACTACTACCGTAATAGTCTCGTCCTTGTAAGTTTTGGTAATATACAAAACTTCGCTATCGTCCAAAACAGTTCTTACCGCCTTGCCGCGCATAAGCGCAGGGAACGCGTTTCTTGCATTGTTGCAGAGTTTGTAGTAGTTAAGTATCGAGCCGTTGTCTTTAAGCTGCTCGGCAACGCCGTCGTAAATATACTGCGAAGCCGCGCCCTGCGGAAGNCTGGTCATACCCGTCTGCTTGTTGTCCNAGAGCATACCCACTCTCAAATCGNGGTCGCTGGTCGGGTTTTTCGCAATCATTCCTATTTCGTCGCCGTAANAGNTGAAAGTGTTGCCCGTAAAGGTCGACAGAAGTCCGTANGCGAATNTCGNCTTTTCCTCGTCCCTTGCCATTCTTCCCATAATTCTAGCCACGCCGTTATCGTGGTTGGAAAGGAAGGGTGCGGGTATATAATCGCCTGCGGCGTTCTGACAGCCGTTCATCGCTCTGAAAGCTTCCAGCGCCGAATTCTTGTTTACGGCTGAAGCTATGTCGCCCTTACCCGCTGCGGGGAAGTAGAAAAAGCTGTCCGCGCCGCTCTGGTAAAACTGCTCTATATCGCTTTTGCCGCTCCACGCCTCGCCTACGATATAGGCTTTGGGGTTGTATTTTACCGCCGTTTCCTTTATGAATTTGCAGAAATCAACGCTTGCCTGTCTGCCGTCACAATAGTACATACAGCCGTCGAGGCGGAAACCGTCGGTACCCTTTTCAATCCAGAACTTGATTATTTTATCAATTTCATTTTTGACTTTTTCATTTTCAAGATTTAAGTCGGGCATGCCGTAGTCGAACTGTCCCTCGTACCACACGTTGCCGTTTTTATAATAATGGTCCTGCTGTTCGTTCGAGAAGTTGTACCAGTCCGCGTAAGTCGCGTCGTAGCTCTNTTTATTCTNATATCTGACCGCGGACGNGANCCAGGGATGCTGCNAGGACGTGTGATTTACGACTAAATCGATAATTACCTTAACGCCTTTCTCGTGCGCCTTTGCAATGAGGTTCGAATAATCTTCAAGCGTGCCGTACTTGCTGTTGACGTTGTAGTAGTCGGTGACGTCGTAGCCGTGATAGCTTGCGGAGGGCATTATGGGCATAAGCCATATTCCCGTGTAACCCATGTCGCGGATGTAGTCGAGCTTCTGCGTTACGCCGTTTAAATCGCCGTAGCCGTCGCCGTCCGAATCGCAGTACGAGTATACGAAAATTTCGTAATAGTTGTCGTAGCCGTCGTCGATTATATTTTCGTCTAAAAGTTTAAGCGGTTCGCTTTTTTTACAAGCCGTAAAACCTATTGCTGCGAAAACGAAGGTTAACGCCGCTACAAAAGTACAAATNAATNCGGTTAGTTTTTTCTTCATNNTTTACCCCTTTACCGAGCCGCCGGTTACGCCCTGAACGTAGTAGCGCTGCAGNCAGAAGAACAGTATTGTTATGGGAATTGANANGANTACCGACGCCGCGCAGAAACGCGTGAAGTATTCGTTTATCGTTTCCCTGTCAAGCATACTCCAGATACCTACCGCAACGTTGAAGTTGTCGGGGTCGCCGTTCATTATCAGCGAGGCGAACATATACTCGCCCCAGGGCGCCATGAACGCCGTCAGTATTGTGTAAATAATTATCGGTTTTGCAAGGGGCAGAATTATTCTGAAGAATACCGTCTGCCTGTTTGCGCCGTCTATTCTCGCCGCCTCGTCCAGAGATTTGGGGATTGTGTCGAAGAAGCCCTTGCAGATATAGTAGCCCATACACGAGCTTGCGACGTACACGAGAATGAGTCCCACGAGACCCATATTCTGGGTAAGTCCGACGAGCTTTAAAATGAAGTATACCGCCGTCATCGACATAAACCCGGGGAACATTCCCAGAACGAGCATGAGGTTCATCAACGGCTTTCTCATTTTAAAGCGGAGCCTCGATAAGGCGTAGCTGGTTACGAGAACTATGGTAGTCTGAATAATAGTTACCACTATCGAGATAATCAGCGTAATGCCGTACCAACGGGGGAAGTTGAATTTCTGCGTGTCGGTAAACAGTTGGATATAGTTATCGAACGTCCACTGCTGCGGCCAGAAGTACATAGTCGAAGAACCGTCTTCGCCGCGAAGCGACTGTATTAAGAGATAGAAGAAAGGAAACAGCCAGACTATACTTATAATTATAAGAATTATATATATAGCCGCGTTTGCGCCGCGCTCGGCTGCCTTTTTACTGCGGAATTTCTTTGCCATTACATGAAATCCTCCTCGTTCTTTACTGCGCTCGAACGGTTGTAAACGATGAGCGATACCACAGCCGTCATTATGAACATCAATATACTTATAACCGAAGCCACGCCGTAATCGTTGTTGCGGAAAATCAGCTTATACAGCCAGGTTATCAGAAGGTCGGTGTCGGTTGCCGTCACGTCGTAACCTTCCAGCGGCAACGACGGTCCTCCGCCGTATGTCAGAAGGTATATAACGTTAAAGTTGTTGAGGTTTCCTATAAACTGGGTGATAAGGTAAGGCGCCGTAACGTGCAGCATATAAGGGAGGGTTATTTTGAAGAACGCCTTCACGGGACCCGCGCCGTCTATTCTTGCGGACTCGTACAGGTCCTCGGGGATATTCATTAAAATACCCGTCGAAATGAGCATCGTATACGGTATGCCGACCCAGATATTTACCACTATTATGGTGACCTTTGCGGTCAGTCCGTCCGACAGGAAGGGGATCGGTTCTTTGATGATATGCCACGACTGCAGCATGTTGTTGATAATGCCGTGGTCGCCGAGCATCTGACCCATTAAAAGCAGGGATACGAACTGCGGAACGGCTATGGTCATAACGAGTACCGTTCTCCACAGCTTTTTAAAGCGTATGCCCTTTTTGTTTATCATCAGGGCGACTATAATTCCCAGAATGTAGTTAGAGAATGTCGCAAAGAACGCCCAGATTACCGTCCATAAAAGAATTCTGCCGAAGGTGCGTCCGAACGCGCCGCCCGCCATGCCGCCGCCGAATATCTTGACAAAGTTATCAAAGCCTATCCACGTGAACAAACTTCCCGGAGGCGTGTGCGCCTTGTCGTAGTTTGTGAACGCTATGAACACCATAAAGATTATAGGCAGTATGGTGAATATGGTAAGTCCGGCAAGAGGCACCGCAAGCAAAGTTTTGTGGTACTGGTCGTCAACGAACGACTTTACGTCGTCCTTTGCGGTTGCCAGACGCTGTCTTGCCTCTTCTATCTGCTGGGTTGCGTAAGCCGACCTTATGCTGTGATACCAGGCGTAGACGAACGCAAGTATAAATATTATGGTCAGGAGTCCGTACAGCAGAATTAAAAGGCTGTTGTCGCCGGGAACGAGTTCTTCGAGTCCCGTCCAGGGGTTTTCAACCCAGGTGCTTTCAACCGTACCCAAAGTTCCCATCATTCCAAGGTACTGCCAGCCGAACAGCGCCAGATACAGAATGAACATTGCCTCGAAAGCGAGAAATAAAAGTCCGCGCAGCCACTGCTTTCTTGCAAGCTGTGAAAAGCCGAATATCACGAAAGAAAATCTCGTTTTCCAGTCGCCGTACCTTGCCGCGGAGTAAATAGTAACGCCGAAGTTTTTAAACGCCAGCCCCACCCTCTTTGCCGCAGCGGGAATTTTGACTTTGAAAAAGTTTAAAAATAATAACGGGATAGCCTTAAAAAACGAAACGAATTTGTAGCAGAATTTCTGCCACGCCGTCATTTTAAGGTAATCCAGTTCAGAGACCGTTTTTGTCATTATTTTTCCCCTCTATATTTACCGCAATGGGGCAAAGAAAACTTTGCCCCGCGGTAATTTTTTATTTGAATTATTCGTCCATGCCTACTTCGAAGTTCTTAATGAAGGCTTTAAGCGCGTCGGTCATGGTCAGATCGTCGGCGCTTACGGTTACCGTCGTAATAGTAGGTTTCTGACCTTCAATGTTTCCGCCGAGACCCTTCATCGCATCCCAGTACTTGCCGGGGAACAAGCCCTGCGTCGCATAGGGAGCCTGCGCAACCAGCGCCGCAAGCGCTGTGTTTTTCTGAACCTTTTCAAGCTGTGCAACCGCCTTGTTTGAAGGACCGGTCTGCAGTTCGTCGAATCTTAATTCCTGCATCTTTTCGCTTGTAAGGAAAGCCGCAAGCTGATGCGCTTCGGCAAGGTGTTTGGAGTTGGGGTTTACGCCTAAAAGCTTATAGCCCGCAATCGAACCCATCTGATAATCTTCTCCGGTCAGCGAGCTGTGGAAGGTGGGCAGCTTTGTCGCCGCGTAGTCATCGCCGAGCTTGCCCTGAATTGCTTCCGCGTTCCAGGTACCGGAAACGCACGCGCCGAACCAGGTGACGCCGCCTTTACCGTTGAGGTAGGTGGAAATTTCAGTGTCGCCGCCCGAAATGAAGCAATCGGAACGCTTTGCGTTAAGCTCTATCATAGCCTGCGCGCCGACCTGCGCGATAGTGTATTCGCTGTCGCCGACTTTATCGGCGAAGTTGGTGTACGATTTGGCAACTACTTTTCCTTCGTATTCTACGGTGTAAGTTCCGCCCACGCAGCCTTCGCCCGTGCCGAGGAAGAACGCGCCGGTGTACCACGCTTCGGGCATATTGTAAATGAAGTATTTTCCCGCCGCCGTGCAGGCTTCGGTAATTCCTTCGAGGGTCTTCGCCTGCTCTTCGGTCATAATGCCCTTGTTATAGTACAGGAAGTAACCGTTGTCGGCTGCGTACGGATAGCCGTAATATTTGCCGTTAAAAAATCCCGCTTCAACCGATTTAACGTCGTTTTCCTCTTTCAGGTTTTCAACCGTTGCGGTAGGCAGAGGCGCCAGCGCGGAATAGGTAAGAAGCTCTACAAGCTGGTCGTCTGCATAGCAGTAAACGTCAGCGCCTACTGTTGCGTCGGTAGAAAGTTTGGAAACCGCGTCGCCCGCGCCTACGACGCCCGTAGTAATGGGTGTCTTGAAATCGGGATTCTCTTCCTGGAACTGCGCTATCATCTTTTTAAGGGTTTCCTGATCGTCCTGCGAAGCCCATACGGTTATACCGTTGTTTTTGTTGCCGCAGGCAGTCATACCCAGCGTTGCGCCGGCGGCAAGTACTCCGCAGGCAATAAGTGCAATAATACCTTTTTTCTTCATAAATTCCTCCTTATTATTAAGAAAAAAACCTGTTATTTTTTATTTTTAAGGGTCAAGCCCTTTTCGACCTTTGTGAAACTTTTTTGAGATAGTCCGAAAGCTGTTTTGAAAAATCCTGCTTTGTAAATCTTCTGCTCCAGTTTTTGTCGGATACCGTTGAAGGCTCGTTTATCCTCGCCTCGCCGCCCAGCGCCAGTAAATCCCATAAAGGAACTATAACCGTATCCGATTTGCTCGCAAACGCAAGGTTTACCACGCTGCGGCAGATTTGTTCGGGCGTCTTTGTTTCGGGCGTAATTTTCAGAAGCTTGCTCTCTTTTTCAACGTCCTCTACAAATATCTCTCTCTCCTCTTCGGTTAAATCTTCTATATACTGTTTGAGGGGCATATTGTCGTGCGTTCCCGTGTAGCATACGAAGTTTTCCGTGTGGTTGGAGGGCTTATGCTCGTTTTCCTCTTTGCCGTCGAAGGCAAATTCCAAAACCTTCATTCCGGGATAGCCTACGTTTTTCATAAGGCGGCGCACGCCGTCGTCGATAACGCCCAGGTCCTCGGCGACTATTTTGTAATTTAAAATATCCTTGAACAGCTCTTCCTTGGGACCGTCCTCCCAGAGTCCGTATCTCGCGGTGCTGTCGCCGGCGGGGACCTCCCAGTATCTGTCAAAGCCGCGGAAGTGGTCTATTCTCAAAATATCGAATAGCTTAAAGCACTTTTCTATTCTCGCTTTCCACCAGCCGTAGCCGTCCTCTTTCATTCTCTCCCAGTTGTAAACGGGATTGCCCCAGAGCTGACCTTCGGCGGTGAACCCGTCGGGAGGGCAGCCCGCAACACATTTGAGCTTGCGGCTTGCGTCAACTTTGAAAAGCTTTTCGCCGTACTTCCAAACCTCAACGCTGTCGTACGCGACGTAAAGGGGAATATCGCCCATTATCGAAACGCCGCGCGAGTTCGCGTAATTTTTAACTGCGTTCCACTGTTTCAGAAAAATAAATTGTGTAAACTGCCAGAAAAGATACTCGTTTTTATTATCTTCGACAAATTCCGCGACCGTCTTTTCGTCGTAGATGCGGTACGCCTCGTCCCACTCCGTCCAGGCTACGTGGTTGAATTTCTGCTTAATTGCCATGAACACGGCAAAATCGGAGTATTCGCCCCGTTCCACAAATTTATCGAATTCGCCGCCGCCATTAAAGCGGCTGAACGCTTTTTTCAGAAGCGCAACCTTTTGGGTGAACTGTCTGCCGTAATTTACCCTCAAAGGACTGTCGGCAAGGTCGGAAAGCGAAATTTCGCTCTCCTTTAAAAGTCCGTCCTCAACTAAAAGCCGCAAATCAATGAAATAATAATTAAGCGCGTCGGAAGATGCCGACTGGTACGGGCTATCGCCGTAGTTGGTCGGGTTGAGGGGTAAAACCTGCCAGATTTTTCCGCCTGCTTCCGAAAGAAAATCTATAAAATTGTAAACTTCTTTACCGAGAGTGCCTATCCCCTCGCCCGACGGCAATGAGGATACGGGCAACAGTATTCCGAAGTTTCTGCCGTTTGTCATAACCGCTTTGCTTACCTTACGCTCATGTTCGAAAATTTATATAACTATTTTCGAAAATATTATATCATAATTTTCGCGAAAGTCAATAGAAAATGTTAGAAAATTTAAAAAAATGAATGATTTTTACAAAAAACCGGTTAAAAAGCGGCTTGACTTACNCATNGATAAACTGTATAATTAANTGNTACGAGGTNAACGAATGACCATAAAGGAAATAGCTGAAGCGCTGAACGTATNCATAAGCNCGGTATCGAAGGCGTTGAACGACGCGNCCGACATTGCGGACGAAACAAAAAACAGAATTATAGAATACGCCGCCGAGGTGGGATATCACTTAAAGACCAAAAAGACGCCGCGGCGCATCTGCGCTATGTACGAGCGAGTCGACTCGGACACGAGAAACAACGTTTTAAGTCACGTTATATCTTCTTTCACGGATATTGCGATTGCAAACAACTACGAGGTTATGATTGACTACGTAGTTTCAAAGCCCGACGACTTTGCGCTGAACGACTATCTTTTGCAGAACAACTTCTGCGCGGCGTTTATCGTGGGGATGAACTACAAGAGCAGAATTTACAAGCAGGTTAAAAACACCACCGTTCCTCTCGTGCTTCTGGATAACAGAATTTCGGAGGTACCCTTAATTTCCTCCGTTTCGAGCGAGAACACCAACGCGATAGTACACGCGATAAAATACCTCACCAAGCGCGGACACAAAAAAATCGGCTTTCTGATGGGGGAAAACGACTCGCAGGTTTCGGCGGACAGGCTTGCGGGCTACATATTCGGGCTTGCGCGCGCCGGCATCGAGTACAACCACGACTACATCTACTACGGCGACTTTACCAAAGCTTCGGGCGAGGAAGCCGCGGCTGTGTTTGCGGAAACGGACGTGACTGCGGTCATAAGCTGTTCGGACATAATGGCTATGGGTCTTATCGACGGCTTTAAAGCCTGCGGAAAGAGCGTACCCGAAGATATTTCGGTAATCGGCTTTGACGATCTGAATTTGCTTAAATTCACCTCCTACGACCTGACCACTATGAAACAGGACTTCAACCGCCTCGGCGAGCAGGCTTTCAGACAGATTGAAGATATGCTCGAAGGCAGAACCTCGCAGCAGGTGATGCTCGAATGTAAGCTCATCGAGCGCGGTACGGTAAAAACGCTTAACTGAATAAAACAAAAACGCCCCGCCTAAAAGGACACTTCCCGTAGAGATTATAAAAAAGCGAAGAACTTTAAAATTCTTCGCTTTTTATAATTGCCCAATAAATTGAAATTAATTTAATTACTCATATTCTGTCCTAATAGTGAACTGTTCGGGAAGGTCAAAAATACCTGCTTTCAAAAATATGGGGTAAAAGTACTCATCTTTTAACCGTTCAAATGCAAGCCATTCAAAATCATGTATATGGTGACCTTCATGAAGCTTAAACCGCTCTCCTTTTTCCAATAATCCTGTTTTGGATATATCCATTAGATAGTAGATACAGATTTCATGATAATTCAGCTTATCGACATCTTCGGTAAAAAAGCCTTGATTCAACCATAGAGGACGAATAATTTTAGATGTGATTTTTAGCTCCTCCTCCACTTCTCTGATGACGGCATGTTCAGCAGTTTCTCCCATCTGGACTCTGCCACCGGGCAAATAAAAATATGGAGAACGCTCATCGTGCATTGCCAGAATTTTGTTGTCAGAGATAATTACAGCACAAACCCTAAAATTAAACTTTTCACGTCCGGAAACATATGTAATATCCATTGATTTTCTCCGTTAAATTACTGTCTATCTTTCCGTTATTATACAACAAACAATAATAAAAAGTAAAATAATTAAGCGCACTGCCTTGCTTGCAAGGTATAGTGCGCTATACTTGTTTTCTGTGGTAAAATTCCCTATGGGAACTCCGCAAACATCGGGGCGTGTTTTATTACTTTACCCGTCCTGACCTTACGGTCAATCCACCCTCCCCGAGGAGGACTAAATCAGCGACAGGAGATACTGCGAAAGTCCGTTAAAGCTGTCCGTGGCGAAATTCGCTACTGCGCGCGCCTCTTCAAGGCTGTCGCCTGCGGGCGAGCGGTTGCTCTTTATATACGCGGTGGAAAGTCCCGCCGCCTTTGCGCCCAGAACGTCCGCTTTGAAATCGTTGCCGATATACACGGTCTCTTCTCTGTTCAAGCCGTATTTTTTAAGTATATGCTCAAAAAACTCCGGACACGGCTTTTTGGCGCCGAAGTCGGAGGAAAGCTCTATCCCTTCGAAATACTCCGGAAATTTGAGTTTGGCAAGCTCGTCGCAGGTAAAGCAGGACTGCGCGTTTGAAAGTATGTAAAGTCTTGCTCCCCTGTCTTTGAGGGTCTGCAAAAGGGCGTAAACGCCCTTGTACGCCTTAAAGTCCACGCGCGACTTTTTGCGGAAATATCTTGCGGCGCCCTGCGGATCGTCAGGCGCAAGAACCGAAAAGACCTTAATAAGGTCTATCTCGCAATACTCGCCGCCCGTTTCAAGCGATTTGCAGAGGGCAAGATACCGCTCCCAGAAGTCGGCGCGGCGAAAGTACTTTGCCATGCGCTTTCTGAATTTTTTATTGCCCTCGTCGGTATGTATGTCGGCAAGGGTGCCGTATAAATCGAACACGAAATTTTTCATAAAAGTTTTTAACAATATTATCGGCGCGGAAAAATTTCCGCGCCGATACGCTTTTGTTTTGTTACGCCGGTTAATCAGCCGATTATTCGGTGATTAACGTGTATTCGATCTTCTGATAGTTATTATCGTCAACCGTTATAAGATATTTACCGGGCGCAACCTTGAAGTTACCGTCGTCGTCTCTGTCGGACTGGTCGTGGGTATCAGGGTGCTGGTTCTCCCACCAGTGACCCTTCCATTCGCCGCCGCCTTCAATAGAGTTAGCGTTTACGATAACCTTGAATAATATGAATTCGTCGGTCTTGTCGGTCCAGTCAACCGTTACTTCCCAAAGACCGGTCTCCGAATTTTTAGTGAGCTTCAATGCGTGACCGTTTGTTACGCTTGATGCCCAATCCGAATCTCCGGTATAGGTGCCTACGAGATAGTAGTTGTTTTTGGTATCGTATTTAACGGTCTGTGTTTCGGGATCGTATTTTACAACCCAGGTGCCTGCCGCAAGGTCGCCGACCGTAACTTCGGTATTGTCATACTTATTCAAAAGCTTAATGCCGGTAGCAGCCTCTTCAAGGGTGAAGGTAGCCGTCAGCGCCTCGGGGTCGNNCTTATACNCCGTTTCGCCGATANCTACGTTCCAGTNGTCCTNGATTTCNGTTNTGCTGNCTTCGCCTTTTTCAGGGTCGAAGGTTACGGAATNCTGACCGAGAGGAAGCAGGTTAACTACGACGTCTTCAAGGTAAACGCTGATAGTTGCATGAGCGATGCCCGCGCTTTCGTCATAGAAAAGCTTCTCTTCGCCGTCAACTTTGCCGTCGCCCACGTTGACAATGTATACAGCCGCGTATGCTTTGTCTGTTTCTCCTTCGGGCGCGTCCTCTGCGTCCTCTTTACCGTTGCTGTATCTCTTAAGATCTTTTTCGGCTACCGTGATAACGGTTGACCATGTGCCGTCAGCGTTCTTGGTCAAACCTCTTACCGCGCCTGNGCCGAAATTGTTCATATCTCCCCAGTATTCCNTATCNTAANGNATTCTCAACTTGTCGGTCTTTTGTTTGAGTTTGTAAGAAATCTGATACTGGTCCGTAAATTCGGTTGCGCCGGGGTTGGTTTTAAGGGTGAATTCGTAAATGCCGTCCATACCCTCGTTAAGACAGATGTTGTAACCGCCGTTACCGTCGTCCTGTCCTCTGAAAACTACCTGGTCTTCGTCATTCTTTACGACGTAGCTGTAGGTGTCGTCCTCTTCAGCGCCGACGAAAGCGGAAACTGTAAGCGACCAGGACCATGCCGTGGTTCCTTTAACGACTTTAAACTGATCGCCCGCGTACATCTTCATTTCAAGGGTGAATACGTTTTCGTTTTCCTTCGTTGTATCTTTAACAAAAGTTACCTTTTCGGTAGCGCCCGCTTCTCCCGCAGTCCAGCCCTGATTGTACAGAGCCGCATCTTCGCCTGCGCTGGTGCCTGCGCAGTGGTAAATTTCGTCATCGGGTACGAAATTTCCGGGGTTGCTGCCGGGATCCTTGGGTTTGCAAGCGGCAAGCATTGACGCCGAGCCGATTACCATTGCCGCTGACATAACCAGGGCAACTATCTTTTTTGATTTCATAATTTTCCTCCAAATATTGTTTATTGATTTTATTTAAACCTGCCCTTTCGGGTATTAGTTTTTAAAGTTTTACGCCAGTTTGTAAACGTGGCAGCTTATTCCGGCAACCGAAACCGAGCTTCCGCCCGCCGCCGTTCCGAGTACGGTCGTGCCTGCGTTAGTACCGTTGATATACAGATTCCAGCTTCCTGCGGGAAGGGTGAATTGCTTCGCATTTGCCGTCGGGTTGTAGATTATAAGCAGTTTTTCGCTTGTGTTGCTTGCATTTGTGATAGTGAACGCAACCGCCGCGCCGTCCTTTTTAACTATTCTGCAAAGGCTGCCCGTCTTGTAATCGCCTGCCGTAGCCTGGCGGAGAGTCGGGTTAGCTTTACGGAAAGCAATCAGTCCCTTGTAATACTGCATCGTCTTGTACTGGTCGCTGTCTGTTGTCAGCGCGTCCCAGTCAATGTTGTTTACAGAGTCGGGCGCGTTGTAACTGTTTTCGTTGTAGGTGCCGTCCTCATTCTTCTTTGTACGCAGCATTTCTTCGCCCGCCTGCATAAATGGAATACCCAGCGAGGTCTGAACTATTGCCGCGGACAGCCTGTTCATTGCAAGGCGCTTGTCAAGCGTATCGCTACCCTCGCCGTAAACGGTGCAGATTCTGTCCCAAAGAGTATTGTTATCGTGCGCCGAAACGTAGTTGATAACCTGCGTGGGGTTAGCCGCCGTCCAGCTGCCCGAGTATTCGGTGAATTTGTTAGGTCCGCTGACCGGTGTGCTGCCCGTTACGCCGAACAGAACTTTGTCAAGGCAGTCTGCTCTTGCGCCGGTCGCGTAGCCGGTATCGGACATATTGAAGGTCGAACCCTTTATGCCGTCGCGGATAACGTCGTTGAACAGCGCGATGCCGTTAACGCCGCCGGTCGAAGTGCCTTCGTTCATCTTCTGCAGATTTGCAAGGGTTGCCTGCTCGCCTGCCGCAAGTTCAACGCCGCCGCCCGTCCAGCCTTCGCCGTAGATAAGAGCTTTCGGGTTGGTTGCATGCACCGCCTTTTCGATTTCCTGCATGGTGGTGATATCGTGTACGCCCATAAGGTCGAAACGGAAACCGTCGAGGTTGTATTCGTTCTGCCAGTAGGTGACCGAGTCAACCATGTACCTGCGCACCATCGAGCGCTCGGAAGCAGTTTCGTTGCCGCAGCCCGAACCGTTCGAAGGGTTGCCATCGCTGCCGTAACGGTAGTAATAGTAAGGAACAATTTTATTGAGGTTAGAGTCAATCGAATAAGTGTGGTTGTAAACGACGTCCATAATTACGCCGATGCCCGCCTTGTGGAGAGCCTGAACCATCTGCTTGTATTCGTTTACGCGTACCGCGCCGTCATCGGGGTCGGTCGAATAGCTTCCCTCGGGAACGTTGTAGTTTTCGGGATCGTAGCCCCAGTTGAAGCTTTCGTCGGGCGCGTTTTCGTCAACCGAAGAGTAGTCGTAGCTGGGAAGAAGGTGAACGTAGTTTATTCCCAGTTCTTTCAGGTAGTCGATACCGACGGGAACGCCGCTCGCGTTTTTAAGTCCTTCAACCGTGAAGCCGAGGTATTTGCCTCTGTACTTTTCGGGCAGTTTGGAGTCTGTTATCTTGTTGGAGAAGTCGCGGATATGCACTTCCCAGATTTGCGCATCGGTGTAGTTTTCAACGCCGTTGTCGACGTAAGTATTCTCGGTCCAACCTTCGGGGTCGGTTTTGTCGAGGTCTAAAATCATACCGCGCTTGCCGTTCATTCCCGCCGAACGCGCGTAGGGGTCAACCGCCTCGTTCGAGCCTTTGGAAGTAGTTACGGTATAGGTATAATATTTGCCTTCGAGATTTTCGTCTGCGGTGTAAGTCCACACGCCCTTTTCGCCGCGTACCATTGGATAGTATTTGGCGTTGCCGAGCGAGCCGTCTCTGTAAATATTTACGTCTACTTCGCTTGCGGTGGGCGCCCAGACGCGGAAGGTCGTGCTGTTTTCTTCAAGTTCTACGCCCAGCTTGCCGTCGTAGGTGTAAGCCTGCTCGAACTCCGCGCTCTGGAAGTAGGTTGCAGGTACGACGCCTACGGGATCGTCAAATCCGTTGACTTCAAGGGTGTACGCCTTGGATAAGTCAAGCGCGGACGTTACGGTAATGTTGTTATTGAAAACTTTGCTTATTTCAACCTCTACGGGCTTTCCGTCAGCCCCAGGGGTCGTTATTTTAATGCGGTCTTTTGTGATGTTTTCTTTGTTGCTCGCGGTAATTTTAATATGCGTAAGGTCTGTCATATCCGCCAGAGCGAGATATTTCATTTCTTCAAGGGTCACGCCGCCGTCGGTACTCGAATAGCTGTTGCCGTCGCCCGCTTTGGTGTAAATGGTAACGTCGCCCTTGCCCTTCATTTTAATTTTACGGTCGGCCTCGGTGCCGTCCTTTTGCGCGGAACCCCAGGACGAGCTGCCGGGTACGCAGTTCTTTCTTATGATAAAGCCCACCTCTTCAACGCTATCGGGAATATTGAACATTGCAACCGCGCCGTATTCGCAGGCGTGGAGTTTGTAACCTGTGCCGGATACGTCGCCGTACCACAGCCAGACGTCTCTGTCGTCGTAGCCCGAATCGCACTTATAATAAATGGTAAGCAGGTTGCAGCCTTCCTCTTTTTCAATAGAGTAATCGCCCTCTTCCTCTTTGCCGGAACCGCCCTTATCGGTACAGGCGGCGGCGAAGACGAAAACAACCGATAAAATCATGCACAAAATTGCAAGAAATCTTTTTTTCATCACAGTCCCCTAATATTATTTGTAATACGAAAAATTTTAATTTATATTAAAAGTTTTCGAAAATAATTATATCATATTTTCGAAATCTGTCAAGAGTTATGAATAAATTTTTCAGAAAATGTTAATTACGTTAAAAATTGCGCGTTTCTAACACGAAAAAACAGCCTCCGCGCGATTTGCGGAGGCTGTTTTTATGAATTATTCAATTTGCAGTTTCGAAAATTTGTAATTTAATCTTTTTCGCGCAGAATTTCGACCGGTTTCTTTTTAACCGTTTTTAAAAGCGGCAGCAAAAGACCGAGACTCAAAGAGAATGCCGTTGCCGCAATCAGTACGACCACGTTCCAGACGGGGTATATGACTATCGGGAAGTTAAGCGCGTATTCTTTTACCAGAAGTCCGTTGGTCACCGAAGAAAGGACTATTGAAATTATCACCGACAGCGCAGCAATTATCGCGCCGATAATTCCGTTTTCGGCGAAGAAGATATTCGCGACCCCCCTCTTCGAAGCGCCCAGCGCGCGAAGAATTCCTATCTCCTGCTTTTTGTCCATTATGACTCCGCTGAAATAGTACGCCATAAATATTATTATCACCGCGCACATTCCCAGCGACACCCACAGGAAAATGCTTGCCAGCATTTTAAAGAAATAGCCGACGTCTTCAATCGAGTACGTTACCTGATTTATAACTACGTAGCTCACTGTACCGTGAGTATCTTTTATTACGGAATCGCAGTTAAATCTTGCGTCCGTGAAGTTTACTCGGTTTTTAATTGCGGTAAGCGGGGAAGGTACGGGAACCGCGGCGAAAGCGCAGTCGTAAAATCCCGATACCTCTTTCAGCTCCCCGAACAGTTCGTCCGAAACGACCGTATAACCGGAGTAATCGTTGATATAGTATCCTACTATTTCAACGTCAATTCCGGAGTTTCCCGAGTCAAAAGAAAAACTGATATATCCGCTTTCGTTCTGTCCTAAAACCCCGCGTTCGAAGCTTAACTTTGCAGCAGAAAGCTCGTCTGCGTGTTCCTCAAAAAATTGCGCCGCTATCTTTTGTTTTGCCGTACTCTTAAAATATTGATTATTATATTCCGGTTCGTATTCGTTCTCGGTATTATACCGGATGTAATCGTAGTAACTGCTCCAGTTGCTGTACGAACTGTGCGTCTTTTTAAACTCTTCCTCTATAAGCGGAAAATGCTCCTGCGCAAAGTTGCGTATTTCGGCATCCGCCATAAGTCCGAGATTTAAAGAGGANGGTAAATCTTTAAGACAGCCGCCGGGAACTATAATCTGNTTGCCCGAAAGGTTTGAAAGCGAGGCGCCCTCTTTAAAGTAAACGTCGAGCGGATAACTTAAAGGTTTAGTTGCGTAAGACACGGTAGCCGCGCCCGTCATACCGTAATCGCTTGCAAGCGGCGAATCTAACCGGTAAACCTTCTGCGGATTAAAAGCGTTGCTTCCGTAAGCGCTTGCTATATAATCGGTAACCGACTCGTCGTAAAAGCCTTCGCAGGTGAAAAACACGTTGTGCAACGCGTAAGCTAAAGTCAGTTTTTGACTGTTATATTCTTCGTATTCCTTNTCTTCNCCGGCGCGGGTAATAAGTTGGTCTATCACGCCGCGGTCCAATCNGGTATCGAGTATGCCGACTATTTCGGGCGTAATTACTCCCAGCCGTTCGTCGTACAGCGAAAGATTTTTACCGATAAGATCGGAATGGGTCTTAATTTCGTATTCAACGCTCTCCCACTCGTAGCCGAAACTCTGATAAAGAGAATAGACGTATTCGGTTATTACTATTTCGTCTTTGTNTTCGGGAAGTCTGCCGTCAAGGCTGAATTTGAAATCGTTTAAAAATTTCCGGTTGATTTCGGCGTAGCCTGCGTTTCTTATAATATCAACCTGATAGTCCGACGGGTCGTTGACCAGATTTCTGTAATCGTTCCTAAAAAAGCGGTATACCGGCGTAACTTCGCAATTCAGCTCGTCTGAAATGCGCACTAAATCGTCTTTACTCAAAAAACCTTCGTAAGGAGCATTTTCCTCGGGGTCGTCGGGGTTGTAGTTCTTTACGTAGGTAACGTGGCTTAAAACGCCCTCCTTATAGGCGTTTGCAAGCACAGTGTTCGGCGAGAACGCCGCCATTACGTTGGTAAAGCCGAACATGGAAAGGGTTATCACCGCGATAATCATTGCAAACACCAGTCTTGTTTTGCGGTGTTTGAGATAACCCAAACCCATTTTGAATGTGTTTTTAGCCGACAAACCGCTCTTTTTTACGGAAACCGTTTCCGTTTGCTCCGAAGCCGCTTCGGCTGCGGAATCGCGCTCTATGCGCCCGTCCTTCATCTCGATAATTCTGTCGCCGAAGCTTTCCGCAAAGTCCCTGTCGTGGGACACTACTACCACGAGCCTGTCTTTACTGACTGCTTTTAAAAGATTTAGAACGCTTTCGCCCGTTTCGCTGTCGAGCGCGCCCGTAGGCTCGTCGCAAAGGATGAGTTTTGCGTCCTTTACAAGCGCCCTCGCTATAGCTACGCGCTGACGCTGTCCGCCCGAAAGGTTGGGCGGCTTGCGGTCTTTGAATTTTTCAAGATCTACCTTTTTGAGTATTTCGTTCACTCTGTCCGTTTCGCTGTTGCCCTGTAAATTCAAGGCAAGGGCAACGTTTTCTGCTACAGTGTAGCCGTCGAAAAGGTTATAGTCCTGAAATACGAAACCCGTAAAGGTGTTGCGGTAATTATTTAACTCGGCAGGCGTGTAGTCCTTTAAATTTTTTCCGCCGACTTTTATTGCGCCGCCGTCAAACTCGTCGAGTCCGCCCAGTACGTTTAAAAGGGTGGACTTGCCGCAGCCCGACTTGCCCAGTATGAACACCATTCCCTTTGAGGGGAGATTTAAGGAAATCCCTTTCAGCGCCTCAACGTTCACGCCCTTTTTACTTTTATAAATCTTCGTTAAATTTTCAACCGTAATCATAGCGACCTTTTTCCTTTAAAAATTAATCGCTTAAATTTTACGGCTTTTTTATACAAAAATCCACGCGCGCAGGGTCGTATCCGCTCTACAATTCTTTCCTCTCCGTCTATAAAAACAAGAACGCGGCGTAAACCGCGTTCTTGTTTTTAAATTTCAATCAGAAAGCCGGCTTTGCGTAAAGCGGTTTCTATTTTGTCCAGAGTGTTTTCGTCAGGGGCGGATACGGTGTGGTAGTGATAGCCGTCGGTCACGCTCATAAGAGGTTTCGACGCGCCAGAAACGAGCGAGCGGTACAGCTCTTCAACGTGGATGCGGTTCATCAGATCGAGCCGCGCGGAAATTCTGCCGTAGACGCGGTGGTTCACGAAGATATCTTCAATCTTTCCGCCTAAACCTATGACCAAAGCGCCCTCGTCCACAATCTGTTCAAAGGAATGGCGGCACTTGAACACACGCGAAGCGCCCAGTCCGGTATTTAAAAGATAGCCGCGGTTGGTGGAAGTTATGTCGTAACCGTTGGCGCGCAGTATTGCTATATCCTGCACTATCACCTGACGGGAAACGCCGAATTTTTCGCTCAATACGTTGGCGGGTATCGCGTTTTCGGTATTGCCTAAAAGGCTTAAAATTTCCTGCCTGCGTTTATCCGATTTCATTTGTCCTCCGCGGGGCGCAGGTTTTTAAGGGATAAATCGAGTATGGGCGCGGAGTGGGTAAGCGCGCCGCTTGAAATAAAGTCGACCCCCGCCGCCTTTATGTTTTGGATATTCTCTTTGGTGACGTTGCCGCTGCACTCGGTCTGCGCCCTGCCGGCTATCAGTTTTACCGCCTTTTTCATATCCTCAATACTCATATTGTCGAGCATAATTATATCCGCGCCGGCTTCCACAGCCTCTTTGCACATTTCAAGGTTTTCGACTTCCACCTCGATTTTTCTCACAAAGGGCGCGTATTCCCTTGCCATTTCAACTGCTTTTTTAACGCCGCCTGCCGCGCCGATATGGTTGTCCTTTAAAAGTATTCCGTCCGAAAGGTTATAGCGGTGGTTGCATCCGCCTCCAACTTTTACGGCGTACTTTTCGAAAACGCGCATATTGGGCGTAGTTTTGCGCGTGTCCAAAAGCTTTGTCTTACTTCCCTCTAAAAGCTTTACGGTCTGCGCGGTGTATGTTGCTATTCCGCTCATACGCTGCAAAAAGTTAAGCGCAGTGCGCTCGCCCGAAAGGATAACGCGGATATCGCCCGTAATTTTTGCGATAACTTCGCCCTTTTTAACTTCGCCGCCCTCGGCTTTGAAAAACTCGATATTCACGCTTTCGTCCAGAATTTTAAAGGTACGCTCGAACACGGGCAAGCCGCAGATTACGCCGTCCTGCTTGCAGATTAAGTCCGCGCAGCCTGTAACCTTTTCGCGCATAACCGCGTTGGTGGTGACGTCCTCGCTTGAAATATCCTCTTTTAAAGCGGACTTTATAAGTTCGTCCGCGTTGATTTTAATGGTTACGGGGTCTAACATTTTCTGCCTCCTCAATAGCTTTAAGTAATATCTTTTTGTAGTTTTCAAGAATTTTGCGCGGCTCGCGGTAATTATTCAAGTCCGCGTCCGCGAAGGCGGTCGCCTCTTTGTAGTTTTTGATAATATCCTCCGCCGCGCGCTTTGCGAACAGCAGACTTTCCAGAAGGGAGTTCGAAGCAAGTCTGTTTGCGCCGTGAACGCCGTTGCAGCATGTTTCGCCCACCGCGTAAAGACGGGGCATGGTAGTTTTACCGTCAAGACTGCTCCTTACGCCGCCCATAAAGTAGTGCTGCGCCGGCACGACGGGTACGGGACTTCTGAACACGTCAATTCCCTCTTCGGCGCACCTTTCCACTATGCCGGGGAAATGGGACAGCACTTCCTCTTTGGGAATGGTCCGCATATCCAGCCAGACGAAGGGCGAGCCGTCCTTTTGCATCTGCTTGTTTATTTCGGCGGTCACCACGTCGCGCGGCTGAAGCTCGTCGCAGAAACGGTTGAAATTTTTGTCGAGCAGCACCGCGCCCTCGCCGCGCACCGACTCGGAAATGAGGAAGCTCCTGCCCTCTTTTTCGCTGTATAANGTCGTGGGGTGAATTTGCACGTAGTTTACGTTGTCGACCGCAATTCCCCTGTTAAGGCANATAGCNACGCCGTCGCCGGTGAGTATNCGGAANTTGGTCGACTTTTTAAACACGCCGCCTATTCCGCCNGTCGCAAGCACGGTGTAGTCCGAATANATCTTTTTAACCNCGTCNGCGTTCTTATCCCANACGACCGCGCCCGAACATTCGCCGTCCGCNATAATATCCANAAGNACGGTGTGCGGAGCTACNGTCACGTTTTTAAGCGCGCGTACCTTCNGCATAAGATGAGAGGTTATCTCCTTGCCCGTGCAGTCCGCGTGGAAACATATTCTGTTTGTGGAGTGNCCNCCCTCGCGCGTCAGAGATAAACTTCCGTCGCTCTCGCGCGCAAAGTCAACGCCCAGAGAGACGAGTTCTTCGACAACAGCCTGCGACGAGCGTATCATACACTCCACCGCGGCGGGGTTGTTTTCGCCGTGGCCCGCGCTCATCGTGTCGCTGAAATAGCTTTCGAAGTCCCCCTCGTTTTTAAGGCGGCTTATTCCGCCCTGCGCGAGATAGCTGTCGCTCTTTTCGGGTTCGTCCTTACAGATAATAAGAACGCTCTTCTCTTTTGGCAGATGCAGGGCGCAGTTTAAACCGGCTACGCCCGCGCCCGCAATAATTACGTCGTAATCTTTCATAATTACCAAAAGTTTACACTAAAACTTTACACCTGTCAAGGCATATGTAAAGTTTTTGAAAATTTTACGCAATCGACAAAATTATACCTTTTACTTTGTACTTTTAAAAGATGTACGGATAATATGATATCCGTAGAAAAACAAACAAGTTTACAAGGGGTATTATATGAAGATTTCCTTTTTTTACGGTATGAAAGTTGAAAGCACTGCCGGCAAGAGCGGCTACGTAATAGGCGTAAACGTCAGGGGCGACAGGCTTGAATGCCTTAAATGCGCGGACGCCAACGAAAACGAGTTCGCCGTGGACGCGCAGAATATTGTAAGCTACGGCGAGGATAAAATTATTTTCGAGGACAGGGAAGCCGCGATACGCGGCAGCGTGCCTATGCGTTTGGGAAAACCGGTATTCGACCAGAACGGCAACTATCTCGGAAACCTTGACGATTTTTCGGTGGACTGCGACACTCTGACCTGCGCGTTTGTGGGCAAAAAAAAGTTCTCCGCAAACGAGCTGGTCTGCGGAGACGCTGTAATTGTTAAAAGTCAAAGGGTTTTGAAGAGCGACGTTAAAAAGGACGGCAAAGTAATTTTAAAGCGCGGAACGCCGCTCGATAACGAGGCGCTGAAAATCGCGCGCCGCGAGGGAGAATACGTTCAGGCTAACTTAAAGTCCATTTAAACGTTATATTTTGCCATAAGCTTTAAAAGGGCATTGAAGTTGTCGTTTAATATATCCGACTCCGACGGTGTCAGCGCGCCCTTCATCTGTAAAACTGCGAGCGTGTTTTTCAGCTTTTCAAGCTCCTGCCTGTCACCCTTGCCCAGATTTTTCTGCAACAGTCTGTCGGTGACCGAAATTGCGTGTTCGAGCCGCACGGTAGATTTTGCCGCGGGGACTTCGGCGCGTAAGACAGGCTGTTTTATCGGCGCGTTCTGAACGGGCAGAGAAGAAATTGCGACCTGGCTTTGAATTGCCGCGCGTTTTTTATCCTTGGTGACGATGCACAAAAGACCGTACAAAAGATAGCCGACGCACCAGAAAATTACGGCGGCAATCACCGACTGGGGCAAGCCCTCTTCGGTCAGAAACGAGCCGAAGGTCAGCGCGGCGTACGCGTTGACGAGATTGAAAAAGGGCTTTTTGGAAGCCGCCTTTATTTTAGGCACGCATAAAGAGAGAAACAGCGTTGCGATAAAGACAGCCGCGAACGAACCCCACACTATCCACAAAAGGGTATCGAACTTGATACTTGCGACTTTTGAATAAATACCGTTTATAAATTCAGAAAACATAAGCGTATAAATTATATCCGTCTTTCGGTTAAGAAAAGACGGATATTTTGTCGCATTTACGCTAATTCAAGGTTATTTGTCTGCGCCTGAAAATATTGACTATCACGCAGGATATATCTTTTTCGCCCTTGCCGGTGACTTTTGCAACCGCTTTTCTGTACAGCGCAAGCTGCGGCGCGTAAGTTTCTTTAAGACGGTCGTCGTCTTTAACCGAATATTTGTAGTCGATTACCGCCGCCCTGTCGCCGCGCAGAGCTAAAAGGTCTATCGCGCCCTGAACAAGTACTTCGTCCGAAACCTCGGTATCCGGCAGAACGTCCCTTGCCGGAAGGTAGCACAAAAATTCCTGCTCCCTCAAAAGGGTTGCGCCCTTCAAATCCGCGAATACCGGCATATTCAGAATTTCGCACAGCTCGTACGCGTTTAAAAGGTCCGCCTGTTCACTGTTCAGTTTTCCGCTTCCGACCAGATTTTCAATCTCTCCGGCGATAGCGTCTTTGTCTTTAATACCGAAATCGCAGAGTTCCAGAAACGCGTGGTAAGCGGTGCCGCGCTCGGTACCCGTTTCGCCCTCTTCCTCCCCGAACGGTTCGGCGGGGCGGTAATAATCGTGTTCGGTAAGCTGCAGAATTTTTGAAGCCGAACTTTTAACCGGCAGGTTCACGCTGTCGCCGTGCGGATAGGGCTGCATAAATTTGCCTTTCAGATTTTGCAGAAGCTGTCCGTCGGGTTTAGTAAGCTGCGCGCCCACCTTTTCGCCTGCGGTGAAGTCCTCGCGCGGAGGCAGACTTTCGGGCGAGAACGCTGCCGTATCGAAAAGCTTCGCGTAGCACTTTGCGTCCGCGGCTTCCAAAGCGGAATACTCCTTGCACTCCTCCGCCATAATGTGCAGTCTGCACATAGCGCGCGTACACGCGACGTAAAAGAGGTTAAGCTCGTTTTTCAGCTCCTCCGCTTCCGCGCGCGCCAGAGTAAGTTTTCTCAACAGGGTTGAGCGAACGAGCATATTCTCGCCGTCGTGGCATCTGGGCGCAAAACCGAATTTTTCGTCGAAGGGCATCTCCGTACTGTCCCTGCCCTTGAATGTCGCGCAGACATCGGCGATTATGACTACGGGGAATTCAAGCCCCTTGCTTGCGTGCATTGTCATGACCTTTATGCTGTCCGACGAAGCCGAGGGCGGCGCCGGAATATCGTAGCCCGTATCCTTGAGCTTTGCCAGAAATTCGCAGACAGATAAATTTTCGCCCTCTTTTGCAAGGCGGCGTAAATTTTTCAGCTTTTCGCCGCCGCCTGCGGAGTACGCGGCTTCGAGCGAAGTTCCCTGCAGAATTTTGTCTATTATCTCCGCGGCGGACAAAACGTCCGAAAGGTCTTTAAGCCTTGAAATAAACCTGTTAAACCTGTGCAGTTTTCTCGCGATAATATCGCCGTTTTCGGATAAATATATGTCGCAGCAGTCGCGGAAAGGCAAAGCCCTGCCGTTCTTTTTTTCGCCCTTGCAGGCTATCCTTATTTTAGCAAGCTCGTCGCAGTCAAGACCGCCCAAAGGAGACAAGAGCGCGGAAACGAGCGGAACGTCCTGCTGGGAATTGTCGATATAGGACAGAATGTCAATCATCTGCTTGACTTCGGGACGGGCGCAGATATTCTGCTCTTTACTGCCCGCGACCGAGTAACCCGCGTCCGACAGCGCGCGCACTATGCCGTTTGCCGCCGCGTTGCGCTTGCGCGTCAAAATACATATATCGCCCGCCTGCGTATCGACGTAGCCGCCGCTTGAAAGGTCGTAGTGTTTGCCTTTCAGCTCGCGTTCCACAACCGAAAGCACGGCAAGCCCCTCGCGCGTGTGTTTAACCTTTTTCGCGCCCGACTTAACCGAATATACTTCGGGCAGGGTCTTGTCCTCTTCGTCCTTGCCGAAAATGTGAATTTCGCTGCTGCCGAAACCTGCAGGGTATCCGCCGCCAGAAATCATTTTACTGCCCGAGGCGTAGTCGAAGCCGCAGGTCGACGAAGTCATTATCTGCGAGAACAGCGCGTTTACGAAATCAAGCACGCCGTCCGACGAGCGGAAGTTGTGCGAGAGGCGCAGCGCGCTTCCGCCGCCCCCTTCGAACGAGTTGTATTTTTCCGCGAAGAACAGCGACCTGCTGCCGCGGAAGCCGTAAATTGCCTGCTTGACGTCGCCGACGAGAAAGACGTCATTCGCGCCGATTTTTGAAAGCAGTTCCTCCTGCACGGGGTTGACGTCCTGGTACTCGTCCACGAACACGAGGGTAAACCGCTTGTTTATTTCCGCGCGGACCTCTTCGTTTTCAAGTAGCTCCAGCGTCAGGTGTTCGAGGTCGTTATAGTCCAGTTTATTTTCGTCGCGCTTTACCACGGTGTACGCTTTGTCGAATTCCTTTAAAACCTTACAAAAAGCCGACGCCGTTTTTCCGCTTTCGAAAAACGCCTTCCTCTCTTCCTCTTCGCCGGCGATATCGCCTCGGAGAGAATTGTATCTTTTTAAGAGGCTCTCTTTAAAGGCTTTAAATCTTTCGCCCTCTTCCTTGTCGTCTTTATCCGCGGGCTTGCGCGTTTTGGTAAGGGGAGGAACGGGGTCGAATATGCCGCCGCGGGAAAGGGCTTCGAGGCTTTCGAGCATTTCGCCGAAAATCGCCTCGTAGGCGGGGTGGGAATTATTGAAGCCCGCCGCAAACTCTTCGACGGCGTCTTTGAGCGCGGCGCACTTGATTTTTATATCGGACGAAAGCTGCGCGCAGACTTCCCTGAACCCCTCTTCCGTGTACAGCTTTTCAACGCCGTCCAAAAGGGTTGAATACCTTGCGGTAATGCGCAGTTTTTCGTAGCCTTCCAAAACGAGCGCGCGCAGAAACCCGTCGCCGCGCTTTTTTCTATAACACTTTAANAGNTGTAAAAAGTCATTATCGTCGCACTCGTACAGCTTTTCGNAANCGCTGTCGNGCGCGCGCCGCTTGTACTCCTTCGCCACCGCGTCGTCCGCGGAAATTATATCGAAAGTGCCGTCGATATCCAGCGCGTAAAAGTAGGTCCTTAAAAGCTTGGCGCAGAACGCGTGAATGGTGGAAATTGCCGCCGACGGAATTTTTGAAAGCTGTCTCTTTATATGCGCGCGCGTATCGTCGGCGCTGCCGCTCATTTTTTCGATGAGGGCTGCGCGCAGTTTTTCCTTGATCTGCCCCGCCGCTTTTTTTGTGAAGGTGACCGCTAAAACGTTGTCGAGGTCGGCGCCGTCGGCGATAGCCTCGACCAGTTTTCTTATCATTACGAAGGTTTTGCCGCTTCCTGCCGAAGCCGAAACAATTACCTTGCCGCGGCTATTGATTGCGGCTTGCTGTTCGTTAGTTACGCCCATCGACGTCCTCCTTTAACCGCTTGACAACGTCCGCGATTTCGCCGCATTTCAATGACCGCGAAGAACGTTCCTCGCCGTCCGCTCCCACCGCAAAGGCGCAGCTTCCGCCAGCCTTGCAGAACGAACACGCGTCCTCCGCCGGCGAAGGGGTTATATTTCCGCCCAGCATTTCGCTTGCGCCCTGACGGGCTACCGCTTTGGAATACTCTATAAAGTCGCCGAAAACTTCGGGCGGCATCGCCTTGTCGCTTCTGCCGCCGCCGAGGTAGGCGTCGAAATACTTACTCTTTGTTTTGGGCTGTAACGTAACGTCCGANCGCGAGACGACCTCGTCGCTGNCNTCCATATAGCNCTGCAGTCTGAACACGCCGTCGGCTTTGTNCNTGTACTCCACCGAAGCCGGAAAATAGTAGGCGCCGGCAGCCCTTCTGCCCTTTGAGGCGGAAGTTAAGTACAGCGGCAGCTGCAATTTGAGACCCATATAATATTTCGCGGGCGAGGGGTCGATAGCGCCCGTCTTGTAGTCTATAATTCTGACCAGATCGCCGCAGGCGTCGACGCGGTCGATTCTGCCGAAAATTTTCACGCCGCCGTCAAGCGGCACTTCGCACTTGTACTCCGCGCTTTCCACCTTGAAGGAAGAATTTGCAAGCTGCTCGAACATGCCAGAAGCTATAACGCCGGCTTCCTTTATAAGCGCCTTTGCGGTATAGCCGCCGCTCTTGCTGTCGGTGAGCGAGGAATAGGGCGCGTCCTTTAAAAGTCCGTCAGCAATTTCCTCGGCGCGCGCCGTTACCGTTTCGGCGGTGAGATTGCCCATTTCGGGCGCGATGCGTTGAAGCACGGTGTGGATAAAGTTGCCCGTATCCACCGGGCGGAGCGAGCCTTCCTCCCTCTCCTGTAATTTAAGTCCGTTCTGCACGAAATTTCTGTACGGGCATAAAAAGTAGGTTTCGAGCATGGTAGGGGTAATCGAATTGTAGCTTACGAACAGCGCGCGGCCGTCGCTCAAAGCCTTTTGCCTGGGGGCTTCGAGCGCCGCGTCCGCCTCTTTTTCAAAGCCGCCCTCTTTAAGGCACTCGTAAACAGCCGACAGCGTTTCCGCTCTGGGGGAAGTCGTCAGCCTTTTGAGCGCGGGAATTTTTTCACTGCAATAGTACACGAGCGCCGCGTCCGACTTTTCCAGTCTCTTAATATTAACCGCTTTCAGCTCGCCGCCCGCGGGGGTGAGGAATTTGCGCCTCGCGTAGGATATAATTTCGCTGACGCCGCTCTCCTCGCCGCCGAGACGTACGGGATAGGAAAGATAAAGTTGCTTTTTAAAAGCGCAGATATTCAGCGCGGTCTGCTCGCGACGGCGCATATTTACCTGCCTTATCTTGGGAGATATTGCAAGGTTTGCGCCCTCAAGCTGCGAAATTTCGCTGTCGGTTAAAAGGGCGGTGTCCGAGCTTGAAGCAGGCACGTCGTCGGTGAGCTGCGCCGCAAAAACTATTTCGCTTCCGGTGTTCGCGGTAGCCGCGATGTCGCCCACGAAAACCGCATCGGTCTTGGGCGGAATAAGCGAAATTTCCAGCGCGCCGAAACCGCTCTTTAAAATTTTTATAAACTCGCTTGTCGGCATTCTTCCGCCGCCCGCGATAATTTCCGCTTCCGCAATAACGCCCAGCGCCGCCTCGTAAACCCTGCCGCTGAACTCGCTTTCCGCAGGGTAGTCGTCCTTGAATTTTTCGGCAAGTCCGTCGAGCGTAGCTTTTACGCCGAGGCTTTCCAGAAGATTTTTAACCCCCCGGCAGACCTCCGCCGCCGTACCCGTTTTAAGACAGTAAAGTCCATTTAAAAATACTTCGCGCACGCGCTGCACCGCGTCGTAGTCGAAATTCATTTTACTTAAAATTTCGGGGTTGGGTTCGCGCTTTACGCCGCTGCGGAAATTCGCAAGCCGGAGCGCGTAGTTTCTGTAAATATCCTTATCCTCGCGCGAGGCTGGGAACAGCGGCGAGGAAATTACCGCGTCGCACTCCTTGACGGGGCAGCCCTGCGCAAAGCAGCTTAAATAGTCTAATATGAATTTGCTTACAGCGTGTTCGGAAAGGGTGTGCCGTCTGTCGGCGTAGTATGGTATGCGGTACTGCGAGAACACGCGCCGGAGTCCGCGCTCCGAAGAGGCGACGTCGGGCAGCATTACAGAGATATTTCCGTACCGCTCGCCGTCCAGCACGAATTTTTTAATGCTCGCGGCGATAAATTCAAGCTCCTCTTCCTCGTCCGCCGCCTCGAAGAGATGCACCCTGTCAGTCTTGACGGGGTTGCCCGAGTGAAATGTTTCGGGGTCGAAGAGCGACTTTCTTAAAATTTCAGCTTCCGCAATAGCCGTACTTTCCACGCGCTCGACCTGCGCTCCGCCGAACTCCTCCGCCGCTCCCTCGAAAGAGGACAGCGCCTCGTTTACGTAAAGTTCTTCCGCGCCGCCGATAAACAGTCCGTAGACGTTTTTTGCCGAGCGGAAAGCCGCGCGCGCGCAGTCCAGCGACGAACGAGTAAAGGACTGAAAGCCCAGAAATATAACGTCGCTTTCNGCGATTTTTCTGCTGTNTTCTATAATNTCAGGCAGTTCCGACAAATAGGCGTTTCTGTCGGTCTTGCCGCTGCTTTCAAGGTATTTTTCGTATTCGGAATAAATTGCCGCAATGTCGTGCAGCTTGCTTTCCAAAAGACCGTCGGCGTCCGCTTTAAGTAAATCTTCCGCGGAAATTTTGGAAGAGTACAACAGCGCGATAGTATCGTACACGGCGCCNGCAGCNGCGGCGGCGGAAAATTTGCCGAAGAGAGANAGNCTGTCGCGCTTTTCCTCGATAATTTTGCGGATAGCCATTGCCGAACCCTGCGCCGTTAAAACGTCCGCCTTTTTGCCCCTTTCGGAGGAGAGAAAGCGCGCGAAAGTATAGACGGACACCGAAAAAGTGCCGCCGACAGCCGCGCAGACGGTCCGCTCCGCCGCGAGGGTAAGCCTGTCCTCGCAGAAAATGAGCGTTTTTCTCTCCGCCCGNTTGTTTGCGGAAATTACGCTTTTAAGTTTTTCAAGCGCCGCGTACAGAGCGGGGCAAACGCTTGCTTTTATCATACCCCCATTATACCACACCGCGGACAATTTTTAATCATTTTATGCCATAAAAGTTTTTACAATTATAAATTTATGTGATATAATGAACGGGATTTAGNACANAGTTATGAAAAAATTTACGAAAATTGCTTCAATAATAGCTGCGGCGGTTGCNACCGCTTCGCTNGCCGGCTGTATGGGCGGCGCAGGCTGCTCGGGCTGCGGCGGCGCGAAAGTGAGCAACAACGCGCTGACNAACTCTAACTGGTATATTCAGACGGGCTACAAGGGTATTCAGCCCTACTTNGTAGACGGNGACCACGAAACGCTGAAATACGAAGTTACCGCCGACACGAAGAGCAACGGCTTTTATAAAGTTGAATACNNCAAAGGCGAGTACGTAACCGACTTTTACGCGACGGCGTACGACTGGAACGACGAAAACGTACCAGAAAAGTACCGCGCGGAAAAGACGGAGACCCTTTACTGCTATACTACGGAGTTCAAAATTTCGGGCAAGTTTGTAATGGGCGACAGCGAGAAGGAATTTACGGACAGCGTTAAATCGGTAAGTTATTTCCGCTCGGCTTCGTTCAACCTGCAACCGGTTTACAGCAAACAGGAATTGAAGACGACCTCCCCTGCGGCTTACCGCCCTGCGAATATCGAAGCGGCGTACGCGGAATACGACGTAGTTTACGAAACGCATTACAACTACGCCTGCACCGAAGCGACTTCGGTAAAGACGGATAAGAAAAGTAATAACGAACAGACGACGAAAACGTACGGAAAACTGCACAAGACTTCGAACAGCCTTTTCGACAACAACACGCTTTATATCGCGATACGCAGTTTGAAGCTTTCGGACAGCCTTTCGCAGACGATAGACCTACTGAACGCGGCTTCGGGCGGAATTTCGGCAATTAAGCTTGCAGGCGGCGGAACGGCGATTGAAAAGGAAGAACTTGCGACCATTTCGGCGGCTCTTGCAGCAAAAGATTTGTACCTGCCCGTAACGAAGGACGAAGAGGGCAACGATATCGAGGACAAGGGCATTCCGACCGTGGCGGTTTCGATTGCGTACGACGGCGGCGACATGTCTGGTACTACCCAGACGGTATGGTACGCGGCTCTGAACGATACGGACAATAACACCGCGCGCTGTACGATGCTGAAACTGGCGCTGCCTCTGCCCTTCGGTCTCGGCACGCTGAATTACAGCCTCAAAGAAGTTTCCTCCACTATCTGGAACGGCTAATAAGCGTTCCGCTTAACCGCGTATCTTAATAACATAACCACTTAATTGACTTATCACTATTCAAACGAAAAAAAGCCCTGCGGCAAAGCCGCGGGGCTTTATTAATTTATGTTTGATTTGCGGTTCAGTTAATCAGGTACTACCGCTGTTAAGATACGGCGCAGGTATTGTTTGGTTGATTTGCGTTCAGCCGTACTTCGCAAACGCAATTAAGATACGCGTCAGGCATTGCCTGTTATCTTCTTATTTCGAATTCCTGATTCATAAGTTTGCGGATAGACGCCTCGTCGTCGGTGATGTTAAAGTCGCCGTGCATAGTGTGCTTGATGACCGAGGTCGCGACCGCGAAGTTGACGATATCGTCGGGCTTCATCTGCCGCATAATCGCGTAAATCGCGCCGCTTGCAAACGCGTCGCCGCCGCCCACTCTGTCGAGGATATTAAAGCGGAATGTACGGCTTTCGTAAGTTTCGCCATCGTACCACAAAAACGCTTTAAGCGAGTTTTCGCTGCCCGAATGAACGTAGCGGACGTGTCTGCCTATCGCCTTAAAATTGTAACGCTTGTGCAGCTCGCGGAAAATTCTGTCCTGCTCCTTGTAAGTCGGGTTCATAGACAGCCCGTCTTTAATATCGACGCCGTTTTCGTCGCGCAGGTTTATAGGCTCGATACCGAAGAGAACGTCGACGTAAGGCAGATACTCGGTGATGCAGTCGCGCGCGGTCTGCCACTCCCACAGCGCGCTGCGGAAGTTGCAGTCAAAGCTGACGGTAATTTTCAATTCCTTCGCCGCCTGCAACGCGAGGGTTATAAGACTGCGGCAGTTTTCGGAAAGGGCGGGAGTTATGCCGCTCAAATGCAGCCAGGTATAGCCCTTTAAAATTTTCTTGAAATCGAGGGCGGTAAAGTCGTAAGTCGCAAATGACGAATCCTTTCTGTCGTAAGTGACTTTGGACGAACGCACGCCGAAGCCCTCTTCGAGAAAGTAAATGCCCATTCTGCCCTTCTGCGAATAGATGCAGGGCGAGCAGTGAACGTCGTTCGAACGCAGATACCTTATCGCCGCCTTGCCGATTGAACTATCGGGAACAACGGTGAAATAGGTAGAACTGATACCTAAATTCGCGAGCGAAGCCGCAACGTTAGCCTCCGCGCCGCCGTACGAAATTTTAAACTCGCCCGCGGTACGGATTTTTTCGTAGTTGGGGGGCGAAAGCCTCAATAAAAGCTCGCCCATGGTGATAAATTTGATTTCACCGGTCTGGTTACTCATATAAAAATTCCCCCTTGTTTTTTTATGATATGCCGAATTTAACGTCGGCGTTGGTTATGGGCGTATCGGTAAACACGCTCTGATAGATGAGCGGAGTTGCGTTCCAGTTTTCATCGGCTACGCCGACGCCCAGACTTTCGTTCCACCAGTCGCTCGACGTACCGGTATAACGGAAATTCGTCAAAGAACCGCACGCGCCGAACGCGTAATTTCCTACTCTTTCAACGCTTCTGTCGATACGGACTGTGGTCAGCGATCTGCAACAGACGAACGCGTATGTACCAACCTTTTCGCAGCCGCTGTTCAGATTTACCTGTTGAAGATTATAGCACGAGGCGAAAGCCCTTTGACCGATATTCGGCACGCCGTTAATAACCAGAGTTTCAAGTCCCGCGCAGTAACTGAAGCAGTTAGAGCCGATAGTCGTCAGCGAACCGCCGAGCGTGAGCGAAGTTATATTTGTACAGTTTGCAAAAGCGTAGCTGCCCAAAGTCACTATTTTGTCGGGTATTATTAATTTTGAAAGTTTAACCCCGTCAAACGCGTGCGCGCCTATCGTGGTTACCGAACCGTCCGAAGGTATCGAGCTTGCAGCGCAGCCTGCAATTACCGACTTGTTTACGATATCGACTATGCAGTTTCCGTCGCTGCGGTAAACGGGGTTTTTGGGATGTACGATAAGGTGGGTCATGTTTTCGCAGTTTTCGCCGCCGAAAATGCTGCCCGAGCCGTGGTCAATCTCTTTTACGTATTTCGAAAAGTAAACGCTTGTAACCTGCTGACTGCCCGAAAACGCGTCGTAGTCGATTTCGGTTACTTTTTTCTTGCCGGTAGGCGTGTCGATAACGTCCGCCACCACTATGTCGGTATCCGTACAGGAGCCGAGTCCGGAAAGGTGGTAATCCGCGCCTACCTGTTTATATTCCAGCCCCTCGGAAGGTTTGCGCATATCGCAGAAACGGCATTTGTTAATATACCTTTCCTCTTCAGGCGCGTAACTGGGAATTGTAAAGACGTGCGCCGTAGCTTCGATTTTTTCAAGCTGGGTCTGATTGCAGTTTACGCAGGTTATAAGTCTCCAACCCTCGTCCGTACAGGTTTCGGGTTCTATTACCGTTTCCGCGGTGCGGTCGTCCCATTCGTGACCGGTAGCGGGATCTATACGGTTTATCATAAAGCCGCATTCCTCGCACACGCAGTATCTGTAGCCCTGCGTAACGCAGGTCGCCTCGGTTTCCACAACCCAGTCGCCGTACCTATGCTCGCAGATACTGGGTGAAACGCCTATATTGCGCTCTTCTCCGTTGGCGAATTTTACTACCAGTTCGCCGTCGCCGTTGAAAATTATGTCGACGATACCCACGCCGTCAATGCCGTCCGCGCCGTCCGTTCCCACTACTCTGCCGCAGTTGACATAAGCGCCGTCGGACAAAATGAGATACAGATTGCCCTCGGCTACGTACGCGCCCTCAACGTTGACTCCGCTTGCGCCGTCCGCGCCCTTATCGCCTTTCGGTCCTTTGCATGCGCATATTCCGAACGCGCACAGCGCCGCCGCGAACAGGGCGATTAAAAATACTAAAAAATTTTTCTTCATTTGCCTCTCTCTTTTGCGCGCCCTTATTACCACGTCTTATATTATATTAAGCGCTGCAAACAGGTTAAATTTGCTGAATACGACTACCGCGACCAAAGACACGGTTGACATTATTTTTATGAGTATATCCAGCGAAGGTCCTACGGTATCCTTCAAGGGGTCGCCGACCGTATCGCCCACGACGGAAGCGTCGTGCGCGGCGCTTCCTTTGCCCTCGCCTTCAACGCCGCCCGCTTCGATATACTTTTTAGCGTTATCCCACGCGCCGCCGGCGTTGCCGCAGAACAACGCAAGCATAATCGCGGTAATAGTTGCGCCCAGTAAAAGTCCGCCCACGAACATGGGTCCGAAGATAAAGCCGGTTACGAGGGGGAACAGAATACACATTATACAGGGTATTCTCATTTCCTTCAACGCGCCCTGCGAGGAAATTTCGATGCAGGATTTATAGTCGGGCATGGTTTCGCCCTCTTTGAGTCCCTTAATTTCTCTGAACTGGCGGCGTACTTCCTCCACCATCTTTCTTGCGGCTTTTGCAACCGCCTCTATGAGCATACCCGAGAAAAGGAAGGGCAACGCCGCGCCGCAGAGCGCACCGCAAAGAGTGAGCGGTTCAATCAGGTTGAGAGATAAAAGCTCCTTGCCCGTAAACGCGTACAGATAGGAAGTCATAAGCGACAGCGCCGCAAACGCAGCCGAACCTATCGCAAAGCCCTTGCCTATCGCCGCCGTGGTATTGCCCACGCTGTCCAGTTTGTCGGTGATATCTCTTACGCCGTGTTCGAGTCCGCTCATTTCGGCAATGCCGCCGGCGTTGTCAGAAATAGGTCCGTATGTGTCGACCGAAACGGTCGCCGCCACGAATGAGAGCATACCGAACGCCGCGCACGCAATGCCGTACATTCCGGCTATCGCGTACGAACCGAATATTGCAACAGCAAGCACCACTACGGGAAGCATACAGCTTATCATACCGTTTGCAAGTCCCTGCGTTACCGTGAGCGCGGGTCCTTCCTTCGAGGACTGCGAAATTTTCTTGGTGGGCTTGTAGTCGTAACTTGTGTAGTACTCGGAAATTATTCCTATAAGTATACCTGCCGCAATGCCGCAGACAGCCGCAAGCCAGGGGCTGAACGCGCCGACTTTAAAGCCGACCGCAGGCAGAATATCTTTGTCGATGTCTTTAAACATAAAGTAACTTAATACAACGCCGCCGCCTATCGTCACNGCCGCGGAAATCCANGTTGCAATATTAAGTTCCATNTGNACGTTTTTGGAAAGTCTGGGTTTGATGAGTATGTACGAANTANCTATCACGCAGGAGATAAGTCCGCAGCCCGCGAAAATTACGGGGAATAAAAGCATTCTGTTAAGAAGCNCGGTGTCCGCGTACACGTCGTGCATGAACAGCTCGCACGCAAGCATTACGGCGGAAAGAATAGCGCCGACGTAGCTTTCCAGAAGGTCGCTGCCGAGTCCTGCGACGTCGCCTACGTTATCGCCGACGTTATCCGCAATGGTCGCCGGATTTCTGGGGTCGTCCTCGGGGATATGCTCTTCGGTCTTGCCGACGAGGTCCGCGCCCATATCCGCGGCTTTGGTGTAAATGCCGCCGCCCACGCGGTTGAACATTGCTATTATCGAGCAGCCCAGCGCGTAGCCCGAAAGAGTCATAGTAAAGGACGATTCAAGTCCGGTAATAAAGTTTTTGCCGATAGCGTCTGTCGCTATGTCGTTTATCTGACCTGCCGCAATACCGAAAATGCAGTAAACTATTATTACGCCCAGAAGCGCGAAGCCCGCAACGCAGAGCCCCATAACCGAGCCGCCCTTAAAGGCAACCTTCAAGGTCTTGCCCAGATCTCCCGTTTCGCGCGCCTTGTTGGTAACGCGGACGTTAGCGTAGGTCGCAATTTTCATTCCTACCCAACCGGCAGCCGCGCTCAATACCGCGCCGATAATAAAGGCGATTGCCGCCTGCCAGCTTATTACGACGAATACGACCACCGCAATTACCGCGCCGATTATCGAGACAATTTTGTACTCGTAATGGATAAAGGTGTTTGCACCAGTGCGTATTGCTTGCGCAATTTCGCTCATGCGCGCGGTTCCCTCTTCCGCTTTCTTAACGCAGACGTAGTTTAGTACCGCGTAAGAAACGGCGAGAATTACCGCAACTCCGACAATAATTAAAAGCAGATTAGCGTTCATAAAACTCTCCCCTTTAAAATATTCCGCTACAATGATACCATACATTTCGGAAAATAGCAATATAAAAGGTAAAATTAACCAAATAAAACTCCCGTACAAAAAAGCGCCCGAACTTGCAGTTCGGGCGCGTTATATTATTTGTTTTTTAATCTTTGGGCAGCGATTTGAGGTACGCGTCCATGGCGTACGCTACACGCTTGGAAGTTTCGGCTGCCTCTACAACCGTCTTTGCGCCGCGCACTACGTCGCCCGAAGCGAAAAGTCCGGGGCGGGTGGTCGCGCCGTCTTCTGAAATCTTCGCAAGTCCGCGAGAGTTAATCTCCAACCCCTCTGTCTGGGTGAGTATCAGGTTTGAAGGGCGCTGTGACACGCAGATCATAACCGTGTCCGCCTTCATGAGGTGGGTCTCCTCCGAAGTAGAAATTACGCGGTGTTCGTCGTCGCAGACGGTGTCCGCAAACAGCACTAAAGTATTGTTGCTAAAAATCTTTGGTGGCGTGGTGTCTACTACTTGAATGGTAAAGGAAGTTTTTCGATTTCGATTTTTGATATTTTTGAAAGAAACTGGTACTTGAACCTCTCCTAGTTGATTGGTGCTAATAACAGAATCTTCTAATAACTCTCCTTGTAGTTCTTGGATAAAGTCAGATACCTTTGTTTCCTTTCCAAACTCTACTGTTAAATTTTCTTTTAAGGTTATCGCCTCAGCATCTAGCCTTTTATTTTCTGCTTCCACAGCTATCAGCCAAATACAAATTCCAGTTCCGATTAGTGCCACAATTATAGCACTAATTACAATCCATAGTATTATTTGTTTTTTATTCATAATTCATTCTCTTTCTACTTATTTCGACATTTTTAGTATTCCCCAAATGCTTGCTTTTTCATACCTCCTCATCTTTTGTATTTGCTCTTCTTAAGTCATATCACAAAAGAGGAGATTTTTCAACCATAAGCATAAAAAAACAGGCTACCTTCTAAGCAGCCTAGTCGGATTTATTTTTCAAT
>WFLX010205925.1_pt1 | contig 40678 bp, 38 predicted proteins | sample 4967041 | NCBI WGS metagenome assembly WFLX01 (sample SAMN12857096, study PRJNA449069) | gut metagenome | isolation source: stool from male and female vole | host: Microtus ochrogaster | place: USA:Florida | collected 2017
ATATAAATGCATAAAAATAAAAAAAGTAGTGGACATTTATACAAAAAGTGGTATGATTACAAAAGGTACATTTTTTTTAAGAGGAGAATTGCCATGATTAAAGTTGGTATTATAGGCGCTACCGGATATGCCGGCGGCGAGTTAGTCAGGATTTTGCAGAATCATAAGGACGCGGAGATTATCTGGTATGGTTCTAAGAGCTACATAGACAAGAAATATTATGAAGTATATCAAAATATGTTTCAGATTGTGGAGGATATTTGTAAGGATGATAATCTGAAGGAGCTTGCAGGTCAGGTGGATGTGATTTTTACCGCAACCCCCCAAGGCTTTTTGGCGGGGCTTCTGGATGAGGAGATTTTATCCAAGGTTAAGATTGTGGATTTGTCCGCCGATTATCGAATCAAGGATGTTGACGTCTCTGAGAAAGGGTACGGTATTGAGCATAGATCACCTCAGTTCATTGAGGAGGCAGTCTATGGGCTTTGTGAGATTAACCGTGACAAAATCACTGACAAAACCCGTCTGGTGGCAAATCCCGGCTGTTATACCACCTGCTCCATCCTGACGGCGTATCCGCTGGTAAAGGAGGGGCTTATCGATGTGGATACCTTGATTGTGGATGCCAAATCGGGTACCTCCGGCGCAGGAAGAGGAGCAAAGCTTCCGAATCTGTTCTGTGAAGTAAACGAAAATATTAAGGCATACGGAGTGACAAGCCATCGCCATACGCCGGAAATCGAGGAGCAGTTAGGATATGCAGGCAGCTGCAAGGTAACGATTAATTTCACTCCTCATTTAGTTCCCATGAACAGAGGGATTCTTGCCACGGAGTACGCAGCCCTGAAAAGAAAAATCGATGGCAGTCTGCCCACCTATGAAGAGGTTAAGGCGGCTTATGATAAATATTATGGGAAGGAAAAATTTGTCCGTGTTCTGGAAAAGGGCGTGTGTCCCGAGACCAAGTGGGTGGAAGGCAGCAATTATGTGGACATTAATTTTGTGATTGATGAGCGGACCGGTCGTATTATTATGATGGGAGCCCTAGATAATCTGGTGAAGGGAGCGGCAGGTCAAGCGGTGCAGAATATGAATCTGCTCTTTGGGCTGACAGAGAGCGAGGGATTGGAGCTGGTACCATGCTTCCCGTAGAAAAAGTTACGATTGCGGATAAGACGGTATATAACGGCAGACCCTCCGCCGAGGGCAGGCTATCTAAGGAAATGGCGTTGAAAATAAGCTATGGAGCTTAAGATGAGGAAACGGTGGTTACGATGCAGAGTAAGCAATATACCATAAGGACAATGACAGCCGAAGACTATGAGGGGCTTCACGCTCTTTGGATGACAATACACGGTTTCGGCATTCGCAGTATTGACGATTCTAAGACCGGAGTGGAGCGCTTTTTAAAGAGAAATCCTACCTCCAGCGTGGTGGCAGTGAATGAGGAAGGCGTTATTGTGGGCGGTATCCTGTGCGGACATGACGGCAGGAGAGGATGCCTGTATCATGTATGTGTACGAGAAGATTACAGGCGTATGGGGATTGGCAAGGCGATGGTTGTGCATTGCATGAATGCGCTTAAGGCGGAGGAGATAAACAAGGTCAGCCTGATTGCCTTTACAAAAAACGATATAGGGAATTCTTTTTGGAATTGTATGGGTTGGACTAAGAGGGAAGATTTGAACTATTATGATTTTACTTTAAACGAGGCAAATATTACGGCATTTAATCAATAAAAACGATACGGCGCGGAAAAGAGTGAAAAATAAACTTTTCACTTGGCAAGTTTGTGACTGCGCGCTGCTTGCACAAACATTGCATTATGCGTAAAAAGCAGCGCAGAAATGAGGCAAAATATGAAACAGATAGAAGGCGGTGTTACCGCGGCAAAGGGCTTTGAGGCGGCAGGCGTGGAGGCAGCAATCAAATATCAGAATCGCAGGGATATGGCAATGGTTTACAGTACCGCACCCTGTAGGGTGGCAGGCACCTTTACCACCAATGTGGTGAAGGCGGCGCCGGTGCTTTGGGATAAGGAGCTGGCAGAGATGTCTCCCTTCGTGCAGGCGATAGTGGTAAACTCGGGTATCGCCAATGCTTGTACAGGACAGCAGGGGATTTCCATTTGTAAGGAAGAGGCAAAATGCGCAGGAGAGCTTTTGAATATTCCTGAAACGGCTGTGCTTGTGGCATCTACCGGTGTTATCGGTATGCAGCTTCCGTTGGATAGAATCTGTGAAGGAATTAAGAAGCTTGTGGATGCAAAGGAGGATACTCTTGAGGCAGGGCTTGACGCCGCAAAGGCGATTATGACTACGGATACGGTACATAAGCAGATCGCAGTGGAGGTGGAGATAGGCGGAAAGACCGTCACTCTGGGCGGTATGTGCAAGGGTTCCGGCATGATTCATCCCAATATGTGTACCATGCTGGGTTTTGTGACAACGGATGCAAATATTTCCAAGGAAATGCTGCAAAAGGCAGTCAGTGCGGACGTTGTGGATTCCTTTAATATGATTTCCGTGGACGGCGATACCTCTACTAACGATACGCTGCTTGTGCTGGCGAACGGTCTTGCGGGCAATGAAGAAATTACCGCAGAGGGAGAGGATTATAAAGCATTTTGTGAGGCACTGCATTTTGTGACTACCTATCTGGCAAGAAAAATGGCAGGCGACGGCGAAGGCGCTACCGCTCTGTTTGAGACGAAGGTTGTAGGAGCTAAGACCAAGGAAGAGGCAAGAATTCTTGCCAAATCGGTTATCTGCTCTTCTTTGACAAAGGCGGCTATTTTCGGACATGATTGTAATTTCGGAAGATTCCTTTGCGCTCTTGGCTATTCAGGTGTGGATTTTGACCCGGAGAATGTGGATTTGTATTTTGAGAGCGAGGGCAGCAGAATCCATATTTTCAGCAAGGGTGTTGCCTGTGATTACAGCGAGGAAGAAGCGACTAAAATACTTTCCGCTCCCGAGGTGACTGTGCTTGCCGATATGCATATGGGCAGTGAGGAAGCCACCGCATGGGGCTGCGATCTGAGTTATGATTATGTGAAGATTAATGCGGATTATCGCTCATAAGAGGATTCAGTCTTAATGATACATTTACTTTTTGACACATTTGGATGATTGTTTGTGCCGCAAAAGGTGCAGCATGGATGATTAGTACGGAGGATTGAAATGGAAAAGGATATGGAAGAAGTATTAAAAAAGGCGGAGGTACTGATTGAAGCACTGCCCTACATACAGAAATTTAATCGTAAAATTATTGTGGTGAAATACGGCGGAAGCGCCATGAGCAATGAAGATCTGCAGAAAAATGTCATTAAGGACGTGACGCTTTTAAAGCTGGTAGGCTTTAAGCCCATTATCGTACACGGCGGAGGCAAGGAAATCAGCCGCTGGGTAGGCAAGGTGGGCAAGGAAGCAAAATTTATAAACGGTCTGCGGGTCACGGATGAGGAGACCATGGAGATTGCGGAGATGGTACTGGGAAAGGTGAATAAGTGTCTGGTGACTATGGTGCAGGAGCTTGGAGTAAACGCCGTGGGTATCAGCGGCAAGGACAGCGGGCTTTTACAGGTGGAGAAGAAGTTTTCCGACGGTCAGGATATCGGCTTTGTGGGAGAAATCACGGGAGTGAATCCTAAGGTACTTTACGATTTGCTGGAGAAGGATTTCCTGCCCATTGTAGCTCCAATCGGATTGGATGACAGTTTCCAAACCTATAATATCAATGCGGACGATGCGGCATGCGCCATAGCCAAGGCGGTGGGAGCGGATAAGCTGGTATTTTTGACGGATATTGAAGGACTATACCGCGATATCAATGATAAATCCTCCTTTATCTCACGTCTGACGGCTTCACAGGCGGAAGAGCTGATAAACAGCGGGATTATCGGTGGAGGAATGCTTCCTAAGCTGGGAAATTGTACCTCGGCAATCAGGAACGGTGTAAACCGTGTACACATTCTGGACGGACGTATCCCTCACTGCCTGCTTCTGGAAATCTTTACCAAGAGGGGTATCGGAACAGCTATTATTGATGATTCGGAAGAGCATGAATTAATGAACTAATGATATGAAAAACCATAAAAAACGGTAAATGCCGCTTGAAGCGGACATTTACCGTTTTTGCCATGTTACGCCTTGAGAGCTTAGCCGGGATAATCACATACATAAATCCAATCACCGACCCAAGTATGGGTAGACGTATTATAAAGGCGCTTGTAGAGCTTCCCGTCTTCAACCTTATAGACATACTTATATACATTTGAATAAGGTTGAACAGTGGCACCGGACGCAGCCGCCGCATGGGAGGTAATGCTGACCGCTGGGCAGAGCATAATGGATAGGGCAAGGCAGCATCCCCCTAAAAACATTGCCGCCTTTTTGAAGTGTTTAGTCTTCTTCATAGTAATTCTCCTTTTCTTTTATAGTATATATGTGAATATCATCCGGATAAAGTTCCAGATTGTCCACATTTTCCACAAGGATATCGTTAAAATAAATATCATATGTACCATTTTCGGAAATGACAGCATAAGTATTTTCAGGGGATAAAGAAATCCCTGCTATATATTGCGGTATATGAGAAGCTTCAAAAATAAATATGTAGGATGTTATGTAAACAGTTAAGATGATTCCCGTAATCAATAAACTTAAGATGCGGGGAAAAGGTTTCTTACGGATACATAACATGTTAAAACGTTTCTCCAAGGTTCCAGAGGAACCTTTAGAGAAAGAAACGGACAAGTACTTTGGAATTGCTTGAGGCATGGAAGCAAATTCTGCCATATGAACCAGACAGTGTAAATATTCTGTCGTAACCTTGCCATCAGATTGAGTCAGGGAGGAGTCCACACGCATCTCTAAAATAATATCAGTTGATTTCTTTAGGAGCAGGCAAAACGGGTTCCACCAGTAGATTATGGTTAGCATCTGAATGGCATTCTTTATCCAAAGGTCGCGATGAGTATGATGAGAAAGCTCATGCCTGAAAATATAAAACATATCCTCATCGGATATCCGAATATTCTGCGGGAGTATAATATAGTGGGTTCTAAAGCTGTAGTACATTGGAACAGTGATAAAAGGCAGCTTAATCACTCGAAAGGAATGTATTTTTTGAGGGGTAGGGCATGTCCTGCTGAGAAGCCCTGCGTATGGTTCCATATCAGTAACGTCATGACCACAATGAGAAATAAACCTTTGCAGCCAAACATGCTTTTTGCAATAAAAAAATAATTCGATAAATATGCCGATTACCCAAACCACTTCAAAGAGGAACCAGATAGAAATATTTATTCTGCCTATTTGGTAAAAGGGCTGACGGATAGAAGCTATGAATTCCGAAAGCTGCACAGGTAATATAATATTATTTGAAAAAGGGAATTCAAAGGGGAGTAAAAGACGCAGTAATGTAAAAATGGCAAAAACAGCTAAAAGCTTATAGCCGATAGTTACCATTAATTTATCATTTTGAAAACAAAGACTGATTAATATAATTAAAAAATTGCTGGCAAGTATGGTCATCAAAACTGTAGAAAAAGAATAATAAAGCATATAATCCCCTTTTGCACAATTAGATTATAAATTTTTCTCAAAGTCTTCCAAGATTGCTTTAAGCTTTTCGATTTCTTTTTTAGCGTGTGTAGGATTGTCATCTGTCTGCATGATAGCAGCGCATATAGCAGACTTAGAAATTACATTGCTGAAGCTTACATAGCTCTCGGTGAAATTTTGAAGAAGCACCTCACGGGAAGCTTCTGTAGGACGGTAGGTACGGCTTAAAACCTTACCGCTGTGTGTAACTCCGGCTACTTCTACCAAGTCAGCCTTTAAAAGCTTANGAAGTACGGCAATANCTGTACTCTGGGTTAAACCATGANCATTGTTGACAATGTCGGTAGAAGTCAATGGGTCATCTGNTTNCCACAGGATGTCCAATACATCCAACTCTCTGGGATTCATCTGTGCCATAAAAGCACCTCCTTTTATTTNTGTGTACATTATATCATTTTGCAAGTATATGTCAAGAAGAAGTCGATATCTAAGTATTATTTTGCTATTGTACTGTTATATACAGGCAGTTATATGCAGCCGGATATTGGAGAAGTTGTACTCTTATCGGATATGGGAATTTCCTTGACCCATAAATTTCCTCATGTTACAATGTACAAAATGTGAACTTTATACATTTGTCCATAATTGAATGATTTTCGGAAAATGTAAAGTTTCGGAAAGGAACAGTTATCATGAATATGAAAGAATATATTGANGAGNNGGAGAAGTCNCTGCTCCACNCCTATAATCGTTATCAGATTGTGCTGGATAGGGGCGACGGAGTGTATCTGTACGATCTGGAAGGAAAGAAATATTTGGATTTTGTGGCAGGAATTGCAGTGTTTGCTTTGGGCTATAACAATAAGGAATATAATGACACCCTGAAAAATCAGATTGACAAGCTGATTCATACCTCCAACTACTATTATAATGTGCCAGCAATTGAGGCGGCAAAAAGAGTGAAGAAGGCGTCCGGCATGGACAGGGTATTTTTTACCAACTCTGGTGCGGAGGCAATGGAGGGAGCTATCAAGGCGGCGCGTAAGTACGCTTACTTAAAGGACGGAAAAACGGATCATCAGATGATTGCCATGAATCATTCCTTCCACGGCAGGACCATGGGGGCGCTGGCGGTAACGGGCAATCCCAAGTACCGTGAAGCGTTTGAGCCGCTGATCGGCAATGTGAAATTTGCGGATTTAAATGATTTTGACAGCGTCCTTACGCAGGTGACCGACAAGACCTGTGCGATTATCATGGAACCGGTGCAGGGTGAGGGAGGCTTGTATCCCGCAACGGAGGATTTTCTGAAAAAGGTACGGGCGCTCTGTGACGAAAGGGATATTCTGCTTATTTTTGACGAAGTTCAGTGCGGTATGGGCAGGACAGGCTACATGTATGCATGGCAGCGCTATCAGGTTAAGCCGGATATCATGACTTCCGCAAAAGCGCTGGGCTGCGGTATCCCGTTAGGTGCGTTTATGATGACGGAGCGTGTGGCGCAGAATTCTCTTATCAGCGGAGACCATGGAACTACTTATGGCGGCAATCCTCTAGCGGCGGCAGCGGCCGAAAAAGTGCTTGAATTATTTGAAAAGAACCATATAATAGANCATGTGAGGGAGGTAACNCCCTATTTTGAGCTGCGTCTGGNGGAGCTTGCGGCAAAATATGACTGTATTCTGGAGAGGCGCGGCGTTGGATTTATGCAGGGTCTGGTATTTGACCGTCCTGTGGGAGAGATTATTAACAGGGCAGTGGAAAAGGGCTTGCTGTTAATTAATGCAGGACCTGATATAATTCGTTTTGTTCCCTCTCTTATTATCACCAAAGAAAATATTGACGATATGATAGCCATTTTAGATGGATGTATTTGGAGCTAAGATATGCATTTTAGAAAAAGATTACTTGCCACGGCAGCTGTGATTGTCATAGCTGCCGCTGCAATATTTGCAGGTACACTGGAATTTGACAGTGTGGAAGAGAATACAATCACTTCATGGTTTGGAAGGAAGGAAACCATTTATTTCTGGTACTCTGACGATACCATGACCAACTATATTAACAGCGCGGCTGTTTCCTTCGGCGAGGAGGAAGGCGTGCGCGTGATTCCGATTTTGACGTCGGACAGCGAGTATCTGGAGGCAATCAATCAAGCTTCTCTGCACTCGGAACAGATACCGGACTGCTATGTAATCAGCAATGATTCTTTAGAGAAGGCTTACCTTGCAGGTCTTGCCGGAGAGGTTTCAGATGTGGAAAATATTTGCGATACAGAGCATTTTCCCGAAACTGCGCTTGCTGCTGCCTCTTATAGGAGCAAAGTTATAGCATATCCTTTCTTTTATGATACCAGTGCGCTGGTATATAATGAGACCTATTTGCAGGAATGGGCAGGGCAGCAGGCACTGAAGGAGCTTTCCGGTGTAAATGAGGACGAGGAGGACGGCATAGGGGAAACGGCGGCAGATGAGGTTGTGATTGATGAGGCTGCGCTGGCGCAGAAGACACAGGAATACTTAATGAAGGGGATTCCCGCAACGGTGGATGATATATTGTATATTGCAAATACCTTTGATGTACCTGAGGGTGTGGAAGGAGTCATGAAGTGGGATGTCTCCGATATTTTTCACAATTATTGGATTGTAGGTAATTATTTGATTGTCGGCGGCGATGCCGGCGACGATGAGAGAGATATCAATATTGACAATGCGGAGACCATTGCCTGCTTAGAGGTTTATAAAGCGTTGAATCAATTCTTTTTCATTGAGTCGGACACTGTGACCTACGAGTCTGTAGTTCAGGATTTTATAGATGGAAAGCTGGTATTTACCATAGGAACCACGGATGTGGTGAAGCGTCTTGAGGAGGCAAAGGCGGACGGAAGCCTTGCCTATGATTATAGCGTTGCTCCCATGCCGCAGGTGAGTGAAGAGCTTGCCAGCCGTTCTCTCTCGGTTACAAATGTAGTGGTTATAAACGGCTATTCCCAGCATAAGGAGCTTGCAAATCGGTTTGCGGCTTATTTGACAGACGGATATACGGATAACCTTTATGAGAGGACGGGAAAGGTTTCCGCCAATATCAAGGCAAACCGTGATAATGACGCCTTGCAGATATTCCTTCAGGAGTATTCGGGCAGTGTGTCCCTGCCGAAGATTATGGAAATAGGAAATCTGTGGATGCAGCTGGAAGCGCTTTTTGCAAAGGTATGGAACGGTGCAGAGGTGATGCCGCTGGTACAGGAGCTGGCAAGTCAGATTTCCATGCAGGTGTCAGGACAGTGACGGTACGAATAATTTACCAATCATGGGGTTAAGATATTACCAGTAATAAGTGTTGATTTAAATGCTTAGTGGAAAGGTGGTATTGCCATGATTGGTTTTTTAATTGCTTTGATTTCCGGTGCGCTGATGAGCATTCAGGGAGTGTTTAATACACAGGTTACGAAGGCGTCCAGTATCTGGGTGGCAAGCGCATTCGTGCAGCTGACGGCATTGTTTGTCTGTCTTGGGGCATGGCTGGCAACGGACCGAAGCTCCTTTGGACAGGTGTTTCAGGTACAGCCTAAATATATGCTGCTAGGGGGCGCTATCGGCGCTTTCATAACTTATACCGTTATCAAAAGTATGGATATGCTGGGTCCCGCAAAGGCTGTTATGCTGATTGTGGTAGCGCAGCTTCTGGTGGCATATGTGATTGAGCTGTTAGGCTGGTTTGGTGTGGATAAGCAGCCGTGGGATTGGCGTAAGGCGGTGGGTATGGCAGTTGCAATCGCTGGTATTATCATTTTTAAGTGGAAATGACAAAATATGACAAATCTTTTGCAAAATGTCGCTTGTAAATCATAGTTAATTATCATACAATAGAAGAAATCAGCATAGAGAGGCAATCCTTTGTTCTGCGGTTTATGTCCGCGGAGAGAGGAGCTATGATGAAAAAATTAAATAATATAGCGCTTTTTGGCGCTTGTTTTGTTTCCGCGGGCAATGAGTCAAACGGATGCGCCGGTATCCATCGGGTGAACGCCGCGGGGGGCAGGTACCCCGTATCATGCCATGCTGCAGGTTTGATATTCCGTCGGCTTGCAGCGGGGTTTTTGGTATGGCTGAGTGCAGCTTTAGGCGGCTGTGGTGTGAAGGATAGGGCGATAGCAATTCCTGTAGGCGGCATGGAGAGCGCTTACGGCACAGGTGACGAGATACAGGCTGCCATGCCGTCCACAGGGCAGAACGTTTCGGCGCAGTTCGGCGGTGAAATGAGAGAGAGTACACAGCAGGTGAAGTCCGGCGGAGTGGGCGGGAGTGCTGCAAATGCACAAACAGACGGCGGAACAGGACAGATGATTTACGTGCATGTATGCGGTGCAGTGAATTGCCCGGGGGTGGTGGAGCTTCCCGACGGAAGCCGTGCGGAGACCGCTTTGCAGGCGGCGGGCGGCTTTTTGGATACGGCGCAGAAGGATTATGTAAACCTTGCCGAGAAGCTTTTTGATGGACAAAAGCTGTATTTCCCCAGTGAGGAAGAGGCATGTCTTATGATTGAGAAGGAGGCACAGTCTCGGAGCGGGCTTGTGAATATCAACAGAGCGGACGAGGAGACGTTATGTTCGCTGCCGGGAATCGGAGGTACGAAAGCGCAGGATATTATAGCTTACAGAGAAGCGAACGGCGGCTTCGGACAGAAGGAAGACCTTATGAAGGTGAGCGGGATTAAGGAGAACACCTATAACAGGTTAAGCGATAAGATCACGGTGGACTAGTGTAATGCGCGCTGGTGCGTTGTTACAAGTCAAGGTAGAGAATTCCGTGCTGTGGGGTGCTGTAATTATGAAATATAGAATGAGAGGATAGTAAGACATGGCGAGCAAGAGAGTTTTGGTGGTGGATGATGAGAAGCTGATAGTAAAGGGAATCCGTTTCAGCTTGGAACAGGATGATATGCAGGTGGATTGTGCCTATGACGGTGAGGAGGCGCTTCAATATGCCAGAGACAACCAATACGATATGATTTTGCTGGACGTGATGCTGCCGAAGCTTACCGGTTTTGAGGTGTGCCAGCAGATTAGAGAGTTCTCGACGGTTCCCGTTATTATGCTGACGGCAAGAGATGATGATATGGATAAGATTTTAGGGCTGGAATATGGTGCGGATGATTACATAACAAAGCCCTTTAATATTTTAGAGGTAAAGGCGCGAATTAAGGCGATTATGCGCAGGGTTGAGCCAAAGAGGAATGCAAAAGAAGCGGAAAAGATAATTGAGAACGGTGATATGCGTCTGGACTGCGAGGGCAGGAGAGCCTATATTGCCGGTAAGGAAATCAGTCTGACTGCAAAGGAGTTTGAGGTGCTGGAGCTTTTGATGCTGAACCCGGACAAGGTGTATAGCAGGGAGAATTTGTTGAAGCTGGTGTGGGGGGCCGATTATCCGGGAGATGTGCGTACGGTGGATGTGCATATCCGCCGTCTGCGTGAAAAAATAGAAGCAAGCCCAAGCGAACCCAAGTATGTACATACAAAGTGGGGTGTAGGCTATTATTTCCAGAATGCATAAGGGCCGTGGAGTGTAATGATAGAGAGGATTAAGGAAAAGCTAAAAAAGGTTGTGATATTTCGGAGCCTGCGGGCACGTATTTTTGTGATTATTCTGCTGACAGGTGTGATTCCCAGTGTATTGATGCGTTACGGTATTGTAGAAAATTATGAGGAACGTGCTGTGGAGCTTAGGATCTCTACGGTACAGAATCAGCTGATGATTCTTGCCAATCACCTTATCAGTAATAATTATNTTNCCNATTATTCGCTCTNNTNATNGTAATTTNCGTACCNTNGANGGAGGTTATCAATNCAAGAGNTTGAAATGCTGTCTAATCTTTATGAAGGCAGAGTGATGATTATAAACAGCAATTTCAAGATCATAAAGGATACCTATGGAATCAGCGAGGGGAAAACTATTATTTCTGAGGAAGTAATTAAATGCTTTCAGGGAACAAATACCTCCCATTATGACCCCGAACACGGTTATATTGAAATGACGACGCCTATTGTGGAAATAACGGCGGAGAATACAGATAGCACCGGCAAGAACAGTGCCGGGGGAAAGAACGGCACAGGCGTGGTGAAAGGGGTTATGCTGACAAGTGTGTCCAACGACAGTATTGTGGCGACTATGGAGGTACTCAACCGCAAGGCTATCATATTAGAAATGCTGATGATCATGGCCATTGTTGCCCTTGCTTTTATCCTGTCAATAGTGATGACAAGACCTTTTAGCAGAATCGTAGATGCTATCAATGAAGTGAAAGCGGGCTACAGCGATAAGGAAATCTCGGTACCGGATTATATGGAGACGGTACATATAGTAGAGGCATTTAACCAGATGCTGAAGCGGATGAAGACATTGGATGATGCCAGACAGGAATTTGTGGCAAATGTATCCCATGAGCTGAAAACGCCTATGACATCGGTGAAGGTGCTGGCGGATTCACTGCTTGCTCAGGAAAATGCGCCTGCGGAGCTGTATCGTGAGTTTATGGAGGACATGGTTTCCGAAATTGACAGGGAGAACCGGATTATTACGGATTTGCTCGCTCTTGTTAAAATGGACAAGAAGGTGCAGGATTTAAATATTGTGACACTTAATATTAATGATTTGGCAGAGCTGATTTTGAAACGTCTGCGTCCTATTGCCCGCAAGAAGGATGTGGAGGTTGTATTTGAGAGCATGCGCCCGGTTGTTGCCGAGGTGGACGAGGTTAAGNTGACTCTTATCATGACTAATTTGGTGGAAAATGCTATCAAGTATAATAANGAGCATGGCTGGGTCANGGTGNAGNTGGATGCGGNNCATCAGNNTTTCGCCTTTGNGGTCNGNGNTTCGGGANTCGGTATTCCGGAGGATTCATTGGCGCATATTTACGAACGTTTTTATCGGGTGGACAAGTCACATTCCCGGGAAATCGGCGGCACAGGTCTGGGGCTTGCCATTACCAAGAGTTCGGTGCTGCTGCACAGAGGTTCTATTACGGTGACAAGCTACGAGGGTGAGGGTTCAAGCTTTTTGGTGAAGATTCCGTTAAATTACATTACACAATAGATTGTTTACGGCATATGGGATGCAGTCTGCAGGAGCCGGAAAGGAAATGGATATTTTAGTGAAAAAAATAGGGATTGTGTTGTTTGCGGTTCTGTGTCTGTCAGGGCTTGGCGCCTGCAGTCAGGAGGTAAATGAAAAGCAGAATGTATATCAGGTTTATTATATCAGCAATTCGGAGACTAAGGTGGAAATCCATGAGCATGAAATGGTTGCGGATTCCCGCAGGGAACAGCTGGACGAGTTGATTGAATGTCTGTCTGCCACACCGGAGAAGCTGGAATACAAAGCACCTCTTTCCATGGGCTTTCAGGTGTTGAGCGCACAGCTGAAAGAGGGCAGGGTTATGTTAGATGTGGATGCCGCTTATACGGATATGCCCGCTACCACAGAGGTGCTGGTGAGGGCGGCGCTTGTAAATACATTGACACAGATCCGGAACGTGAATTATGTGGGAATTACCGTGGAGGGAAGTCAGCTCTTTGACAATGCGGGAGATTTGGTCGGACTTATGAATGCGGACCAGTTTATCCATAATGACGGCAATGAAATTAATACCTATGAGCTTACCAGAGTAAAGCTCTATTTTGCCAATGAAAGCGGGGATAAATTAATTGCAGCTAATCGTGAGAAGNATTATTCNACCANCNCGCCNTTGGAACGNTTTGTGATAGAGGAGCTNNTANCAGGACCAAGCGGACAGNNGGNGGGCATTTATCCCTCTATTAATCCGGAGACAAAGNTAGTGAGCGTTATGANCAAGGACNGTATCTGTTATGTCAATCTGGATTCCAGCTTTTTGACCGTGGTGAATAATGTATCCACGGAGGTAGCGATTTATTCTATTGTCAACTCGTTAGTAGAGCTTAACAATATCAATAAGGTACAGATTTTAATTAACGGTGAGATTCCCGCAAGCTTTAATTCCACAACCTATGAGAGAAATCTGGACTGTGTGACAACATTGGAGCCGCTTTAGCGGCGTCAGATGCGAAGCAGCTGCTTTTATGAATGTGGAAGGCTGAACTGTTGTGATTTTTTAGTAACAGTCCGAAGCTTCGTAATGGCTGAGGCTTCGGACAATTTAATAGTGAGAAAGGATATAGGATGCGAAGACCCTTATTTGTGGTGTGCTTATGCCTTGTACTGATTGCCGTGCTGCGTCTTTTTTCCGGTGAGGCAGCCGCTAGGAATGGGAAGAATGCCGAAGAAGCGAACAGCGATGCGACGTTAGGGCTTACAGAGCAGGAGCAGGTTATTCTTACAGGGCGGGTATATAAAAAAGACAGTGAAAAGTTCTATTTAAATTCTATTTTGATTCAGGAACAGGCTGCCGGTCGGCAGCAGGAAAATCCATTACCAAACAATAGCTTATCGGAAAATTTAATATGTGAGTGGGAAATGAGTGAGTCCTTGCGGTTGGGAAGCTTTGTAACCGTACAGGGGAGCTTTTACAGATTTTCACAGGCGACTAACCCCGGAGAATTTGACAGCAGGGCATATTATCAAATGCTGCATATCGGAGGGAAACTTACGGACATTCAAATGCTTGAAACAGGGGAGGAGTATTGGGCGATAAAGGAGCTTCTTTATGGGCTGCGCTCTTATTGGCAGGACAGGCTGTACCGGATTTTTCCCGAAAAGGAGGCTCAGATTATCGGTGCAATGCTTCTGGGGAATAAGGAAGATTTGGATGCGGAATTAAAGAATTTGTATAAGAGGAACGGGATTATACATATATTGAGTATTTCAGGTCTGCATATCACTATTATCGGCATGGGAATTTACAGGCTGCTTCGCAGGATTGGAATGCCTGTTGCAGCGGCGGCAGCATTGGGAGGCGGGATATTGGTGTTATACGGAGTGATGACAGGTATGAGCATCTCGGCATACAGGGCCATCGGTATGTATCTGATTCGTATGCTGGCGGAGGTCTGCGGAAGAACCTATGACATGCTTACGGCACTCGGTGTAATGGCGGCAATAATGACCCTGCAGACGCCGGAATATGTACAGCATTCCGGTTTTCTTCTGTCATTTTCCTCCGTCTTGGGAATCGGGGTGATATATCCGGCGCTGTGGGAAGAGGGAGAGGATGAATCAGGCTTAAGATACAGAAGCCGATGGAATCAGGCGGTGTTTGGGGCGCTTGACGGACTTATCAAAGGACTGAAGCGGTCAATAACGGCAGGGCTTGCCATAACTGCTGCGACCCTGCCGGTTCAGCTGTGGTTTTATTTTGAAGTGCCGACCTATTCCCTAATTCTTAATTTGCTGGTGCTGCCGTTTATGGGCATAGTGATTCTGTTTGGGCTGTTTGCCATGCTGATTCCGGGCTTGGGTATATTGGGTTCTGTGGATTGTTTGATTTTAACGGGTTTTGAAAGATTGTGTCAGGTCTTTGAAGGGTTTCCCTTTCATACATGGAATCCGGGCAGACCTAAGCTGTGGCAGATAGCGGTGTATTATGGTTTGCTGCTTACCGTAGTGTGGGTTAAAAAGGCGTTTCCTAAGAAATGCGGGATAACGGGAATAGGGAACGGCGGCAGGAACAGAGTATTTGTGATACAATGGACAATATTGCTTATGTCGGTTATTATCCTTGCAGTGAAGCCCTCACAGGAAAGCACAATCACCTTTTTGGATGTAGGACAGGGAGATTGTGTCTGTGTGCAGACCTCTTCGGGGGAGGTTTATCTTTTTGACTGCGGCAGCAGCAGTCGTAAGAATGTGGGTAAATATGTGCTGCTTCCTTTTTTGAAATATAGCGGAATCAGAGAAATTGACGGGATTTTTGTATCTCATGAGGATAAGGACCATGTAAGCGGAGTGGAAGAACTGTTTTCTTTGGCGGAGGAGGAGGGAATCCGGATAAACCGGCTGATACTGCCTGATACTGAGGAGAATGAACACTTTGAAGAGCTGCTGCAAATAGCAGGACAGACCGATTGGGAAGGGGCAGAGGAGGAATTGCATGGGCGAAAGCAGACGACGGAGATTGGTTATATAAAAGCAGGAGATTGCTGGGAAGACGGGGGAGCCTGTTTTCGCTGCCTGCATCCTCCGGCGGGGTACGAGGGGGAGAGTAATGCTTCTTCGGAGTGCTTTTATATAGAGCTTTGGAATAAGAAGGATAAAAAGAATAAGCTGTTCCTCCTTNTCACCGGTGATGTAGAGAAGGAGGGAGAGCTTATGCTGATAGAGNAATTGAAGCATTATCAAATCTCTGAGGTCACTCTATTAAAGGTGGCGCATCATGGTTCCCGCAATGCCACCTCGGAGGATTTTTTGCAGCAGATAAACGCGGCTGCTGCCGTGATTTCCTGCGGACGGGGTAACAGATACGGTCATCCCCACAGTGAGCTTTTGGAACGTCTGGGCAGGGAGAGCTATATCTTGCAAACTCCCAAAGAGGGTGCGGTCATTGTAACATTAAAAGAGGGGAAGGCTTTTGCAAAGGGATATTTATGGCGGTAGTCAGAGTACGGAAACAATCAAAAGCTCCACGCTCATCATATCATTCATGCGGCCTGTTTTGACTGCTTCCTCCGCCTCAACGCATTGCTTTACGGCAGATTTCAAGGAAGCGGTTTTAAAGTGAGAGGCTTGAGTAACGTATTTTCCCGCAATAAAAGGCGGCACACCGATTTTGGCTCCAATGGATTTGTTATCGTGGCCTTTGGATTTCAACTCCTTTACCTGCAGCAGCATATTGCACTGTCGGGCAATTAAAAACAAAATGCGCATGGGGGGTTCTTTTAAGGCGAGCAAGTCATAGTATAAATCCAGAGCCTGACGGGTCTGTTTATTTGCAATAGCGTTTATCATGTCAAAAATATGATTTCCGATGCGATTGGTACAGATTGTCTCAACGTCCTCGTTCGTAATGATTTCCCTGTTCATACAGTAGCAGATAAGTTTTTCCAGCTCCATCTGTATGTTTTCCATGTCAGTGCCTGTCTTGGTGAGGAAAAGTTGTACCGTATTTTCGGTAATTTTTTTTCCCTCTTTGGCAAGAATGCCGGCAATCCAGCGCTTTAAGGTGTTTTCGTCCTGTATAGCGAATTCCACTGCGGTGCCGTTATTCTGGACAGTTTTAAAAAGCTTGCTACGCTTGTCCACCNCGCTCTCCGNAAAAACANAAAAGGTANTTTCGTTAGGAGCTGCCAGATATTCCGCCATCTTTTCTCCGCACGATTTGAAAAGCCCGCTGTTGCCGATAAAAATAACGCGTCTGGGCGCAAGAAAAGGAAGGGTCTCCGCAAGGTCGATAATTTCGCCCACAGGCACGTCCTTGCCCTCATAGAAATGTGTGTTCATGCTGTCGTCTCCGTCGCACATTGCCTTGTGGAGACGGTCTGTATATTGCCTTTTCAGGTAGCGCTCCTCGCCATAGAGAAGGTATATTTGTTTAAAAGTGCCTTGTTTGATATCGTTGTTAATACGCTGCATAGTTTCCTCATTTCAGCGCCGCTTTTTGCGCATCTTAAATTTAGCGGATGCAACGCGGACGCAAGTTACGGGCAGAGACCTGTAAAACCTTTGGTTTCACAGGTTCGCTTCGCTCGCCCAATGGTCGTATAAACATCTGCCCGAGAAAGCTCGACAGGTGTTTGTACGACCACTTGGCTCTGCCCTTTGCGGACATTATACCCTATAGAGTGCTATAAGGAAAGCAGAAAATAGAAAAGATAAAAATCACAATCAGAGGAAAGCGGTATTGAGCGAAAGGGCTTCTTGTGTTACTATAAAACAAGGAGTACAATACCAATGCAGGAGGAAAGAAAATGGGTAAGGGAAAAGGATTTATCAGTGAATTCAAGAAGTTTATTATGCGCGGAAACGTAATGGATATGGCTGTGGGCGTCATTGTNGGAGGAGNATTTACNGNCANTGTAACCTCCTTGNACCAAGACNTTCTGNCANCGATATTAGGNATTTTCGGAGGANCGGATNTCAGNAATCTGGTGGTNAGGTTAGNAAGCGNTGAGGANNNGCCTGTACTGTTTTATGGAAATTTCATTACCGCAGTGATTAATTTTCTGATTACCGCTTTTGTAATCTTCTGTCTGGTAAAGGGTATTAATGCAATCAGTGACAGGACAAGCCGCAAGCAGCCCAAGATAGAAGCACCGGCAACCAAAAAGTGCCAATTCTGCAAGTCGGAAATTGCCATTGATGCTACCCGGTGCCCTCACTGTACTTCTCAGCTTGATGGGGAGTAGACTGTCGGAAGGAGTTTATGATGCTTCACAATAGAAAAGGAAAATTATCGGCGGCAGCCTGTCTGCTGCTTATGGCACTGTTGNCGGGCTGTGGGAACGGCAGCGAAAAAATTGCAGAGGGTATGCAGCTTGTGTCGGATTTAAATTATCAGGAGGCGCTTGCGCGGTTTGACGAGGCGCAGGCTCTTCATGAGAACGTCCGCCTGCTTGCAAGAGGGAGAGGGATTGCTTATATGGGGCTTACGGATTATGAGCAGGCAATTATCTACTTTCAAGAAGCGCTGGTAAGCAGCAACGGTCTGGTGGAGGAGATTGATTTTGACCTGAATTATTATCTGGCTGCTGCCTATACCAAAAGTGAACGGTATGGGGAGGCAGAGGAAACCTATAATGCGATTCTGGCGCTTCGGCCGGATGAGAAAGAAGCATGCTTCCTGCGGGGGAATGTGCGGCTTGCGTTGTCTGAATATGAGGGGGCTAAGGCAGATTTTGATAAGGTAATTTCTATGGAGCCGGAGAATTATGACAGGCTGATTTCTATTTACGAAGTGTTAGAACATTACNGCTACGGTGAAGTGGGGAAGGAATATTTAAAGCAGGCGCTGGAGGCAGGAGAAAAGCAGATGAACGCTTATGATAAGGNGCGGATTTACTTTTATCTGAGCGAATATCAGAAGGCTTACAATGCTTTGGAGGAAGCAAAGAATAAGGGCGGTGCGGAGAGCTATCTGTATCTTGGAAAGGCTTATGAGGCTACTGGCGATTACAATTATGCTTCCAGTGTATACAATAGCTATATCGGTAAGAATGGTGGAAATGCAGAAATTTATAATCAGCTGGGACTTTGTGAGATGAAGAAGAAGGATTATCGGAAAGCGCTGGAGGCTTTTGATGCAGGCATGCAGATAGAGGATAATGAGATTCGGCAGAAGCTTGCTTTTAATGAAATAGTAGCATATGAATATTTGGGAGAATATCAAAAGGCAGCCGTGCTGCTTGAGGATTACCTAAAGAATTATCCTGATGATGAAACCGCAAAAAGAGAACAGCAGTTTTTATCCACAAGATAGGTATTTTACCGTTTTTGGCATATAGGTAGGCAGTGACCATGAGGATGCGTGCTGTCTGTCGGACAATGGCGCATTAGGAATGCTGTGATTTTAAGAATTTGACAAAATCTATCATGGAGTTTATTTCTTTGGGAGATAATTCCAAAGTAGTGTTTACCAAATCGGCAACGGTATAATCTTTGGTAAGATGCCTGTTCAGGGTATCGGGAGCGCAGCGGTGCGCAGTCCTGTCCAACAGGTAGTCAGTGGTAACGCCAAAGAAATCAGCAATTTTGCAAAGGGTATTTAAGTCAGGGAAATGAATGCCCTGTTCATAGTTGGAGATAGTTCCTACGGACAGGTTTAAGTAGGAGGCAAGCTCTTTTTGATAAATGCCTTTTTCGAGACGCAGCTTAGTTATGTTCTGTCCGACTTCCATTGTGTGTATCTCCTTGTCAGGTTGCTGATTTATGTTTCGTAAAACACATTGTAAATGAATTTAGAATGGAAAAAATGCTATTTTAGAAAACTCATAAAAAATATGGAAATTTTACGGGCAATTTTAGAATTAGTAAAATTGCCCGCTTTTATTCTATGAATTATCTGTTTTGTGCAAGATATTCAAATATTTCAGAGAGATATACACAATATATGTTGTTTTGATAAAAAAGATACTACAATATATTGTGTATTCGCGTTGACTTTTATGTTAGTAAATGGTAAAATAACATGCATAGTGCGAAAAGCGTACGGGAGAATTATTGATGTGGGAGGTACATTCATGCTTCAGGTAATCAAGAGAGACGGCGGCAGGGCAGACTTTACATTGACTAAGATTAATGATGCAATGATAAAAGCATTTACGGCAACGCAGATGAATTACAATAACGATATTGTGGATTTGCTGGCGCTCCGTGTAACGGCGGATTTTCAGCAAAAGGTAGCGGACGGAGCCGTTCATGTAGAGGATATTCAGGACAGTGTGGAGAGAGTGCTTGGTCAGGCGGGCTATGAGGAGGTGGCAAAGGCTTACATTTTGTACCGTAAGCAGAGAGAAAAGATGCGCACCATGAAGTCTACCATTCTTGATTACAAGGATGTTGTGAACAGCTATGTGAAGGTGGAAGATTGGCGTGTGAAGGAGAATTCCACCGTTACTTATTCCGTGGGAGGGCTTATCTTAAGTAATTCAGGGGCGGTCACGGCAAATTATTGGCTGTCCGAAATATACGACGAGGAGATTGCCGAGGCGCACAGGAATGCAGATATCCATATTCATGATTTATCTATGCTAACCGGTTATTGCGCAGGCTGGTCCTTAAAGCAGCTGATCAAAGAGGGGCTGGGCGGAATCACCGGAAAGATTACCTCTGCTCCCGCAAGGCATCTGTCCGTTTTGTGTAATCAGANGGTGAATTTCCTCGGTATTATGCAGAATGAGTGGGCAGGAGCACAGGCGTTTTCCTCATTTGACNCTTATCTTGCGCCTTTTGTAAAGGTGGACAATCTGAGTTATTTTGAGGTGAAAAAGTGTATTGAAGCATTTATATATGGTGTAAATACTCCCAGCCGCTGGGGAACACAGGCGCCCTTTTCCAATATTACGTTGGACTGGACGGTTCCGGATGATTTGGCAGAGTTGCCTGCAATCGTAGGCGGCCGGGAGATGGCTTTCAGATATAAGGACTGCAAGAAGGAAATGGACATGGTCAATAAGGCGTTTATCGAGACTATGATTGAGGGAGACTCTAACGGGCGCGGCTTCCAGTATCCTATTCCGACCTATTCCATTACCAAAGACTTTGACTGGTCCGATACCGAAAATAANCGTCTGCTGTTTGAAATGACCGCANAATACGGTACGCNTTATTTTTCTAATTATATTAACTCGGATATGCAGCCCAGTGACGTGCGCAGTATGTGCTGCCGCCTGCGCTTGGATTTGAGGGAGCTGCGCAAGAAGACAGGCGGTTTCTTCGGTTCGGGCGAGAGCACGGGAAGCGTAGGCGTTGTTACGATTAATATGCCCCGTATTGCCTATTTGTCGGCAAGCAAGGATGAGTTTTTTGTAAAATTAAATCATATGATGGATATTGCGGCGCGCTCTCTGAAGATTAAGAGGGGCGTTATCTCCAAGCTGTTGGACGAGGGGCTTTATCCTTATACGAAAAGATATTTGGGTTCTTTTGACAATCATTTTTCCACTATAGGCTTAATCGGCATGAATGAGGTGGGATTAAATGCTAACTGGCTGCGTGCGGATATGAGCGACAAGCGCACTCAGGAATTTACCAAAGAGGTGCTGAACCATATGCGTAACCGTCTCTCCGATTATCAGGAGCAGTATGGGGATTTATATAATCTAGAGGCAACGCCTGCGGAAAGCACTACCTACCGTTTGGCAAAGCATGACAAGAAGCGTTTCCCTACAATAAAAACGGCAGGAANTCAGGNGGATACTCCNTATTACACNNATTCCTCCCNTTTGCCGGTAGATTATACCGTNGATATTTTCGATGCNTTGGANATTCAGGAANGAGCTGCAGACCTTGTATACATCGGGAACAGTATTCCATGCTTTTCTGGGTGAGAAGCTTCCCGACTGGAAAGCGGCAGCTTCTTTGGTACGAAAGATTGCAACCAATTATAAACTGCCCTACTATACCCTGTCTCCTACCTATTCCATTTGTAAGGAGCACGGTTATTTGAAGGGAGAGGTGAAGGTATGCCCTCACTGCGGTTTAAGGACTGAGGTTTACAGCCGTATCACGGGCTATTATCGTCCTGTTCAAAACTGGAACGACGGCAAGCTGCAGGAATATGCGAACCGCACAGAATATGATATTGAGAATTCCGTATTAAAACGTCCGACCAGAAGCGTTGTGAGACTGTCTAATTTTGCGGAGAATGTGGAGGTAAGCGTAGAAACGCCCCATAATATCAAATACCTTTTTACTACCAAGACCTGTCCGAACTGTAAGCTGGCGAAAGAATTTTTAAAGGATGTAAAATATGTTTCTATAGATGCGGAGGAGANNATAGAGCTGGCGAACCGNTACGNCGTTATGCAGNCTCCCACNTTGGTTNTGGTGNNCGGCGACAGCCATAAAAAGTATGTAAATGCATCAAATATCAAAAAATATGTTGAAAAAGTTANNGAGGTTTTGGTACAATAAGGAAAGAAAAAGGCGTTGTGTAAGGTGCAACGCTTTCTCTATGNATAAATCNATTAAGNCGGCGGCGTGGCACTGCTTGATATAAAGCCNCCTATGCGTATTGTCTCGGCAAGCCGAGTCATTAATAGCAGNAAAGCTGTTTGTGCCGGAGCGTCACAAATAGTATTGATGGCAGACGAGAAATTGCCTTTGCGGATTTCTTGTCGCCATGTTGTATAAACACTCCGGAATGGAGGATAAGGTTGAATAAAAAAGCGTATTCAACTATTGATNTGAGTGCGCGTCGCAACGCGCAGATGGGATAAAANTGATAAATAAACTTGTTGCTAAAATTCAAAAAACGGAAGCTCCCATTGTGGTGGGTCTGGACCCTATGATGAAATATGTGCCGGAGCAAATAAAAGCTGCTGCATTTGCAGAATACGGAGAGACCTTAGAGGGCGCGGCAGAGGCTGTCTTGCAGTATAATAANGGAANTGTGGACGCAATCAGTGATTTGGTNCCGGCTGTGAAGCCTCAGATTGCCATGTATGAGCAGTTTGGCATACCGGGGATGATTGCTTTTAAGAAGACGGTAGATTACTGTAAAAAGAAGGATATGGTAGTCATCGGCGATATCAAACGGGGCGATATCGGTTCTACCTCCGAGGCATATGCGGTGGGTCACTTGGGTAAGGTACAGGTGGGCGACAATTCTTTCTACGGTTTTGATGAAGATTTTGTGACGGTGAATCCCTATCTTGGCTCTGACGGCGTAAATCCGTTTATAAAGGTTTGCAAGGAAGAAAATAAGGGTATCTTTGTGCTGGTGAAAACTTCCAATCCCAGCAGCGGGGAGTTTCAGGATCGTCTGGTGGACGGAAAGCCTCTCTATGAGATTGTGGGGGAAAAGGTTGCAGAATGGGGCGGGGAGNGTATGGGTGATTCCTACAGCTATGTGGGTGCGGTAGTGGGCGCTACTTATCCCGAACAGGGTAAGATTTTGCGGAAGATTATGCCTAAGGCATTTATTCTGGTGCCGGGCTACGGCGCTCAGGGAGGTAAGGGCGCCGATTTGGTACATTTCTTTAATGAGGACGGGCTGGGCGCCATTATCAATTCTTCGCGTGGTATTATTGCGGCTTATCAACAGGAGAAATATGCGCGGTATGGCGAGGAAAATTATGCGGAGGCTTCCCGTGCGGCAGTGCTGGATATGAAGGAGGATATCGCACAGGCTTTGGCTGCCAGATAATATTGGGTAGATTGAGATTTGGCGAGGATGTTTTGCAGTAGGGTTATGGCTTGCAAGACATCCCTTTTTATTCTCAGGAGCTATGAGCCGGGGGAAGAAGGCTTCGATGGGCTTACGGCAAGGCAGCTGGTGAAAATCACATTTCCGGAAAATACGGAAATCGCNGTGCCGNAGTCATATCCGNAACGCTTTAATGTNGANGCNGAAGAGANAATGGCTATGANTACCGGAGGATTTTATCTNCGTGAGGNCGNAGCGGACANGGTGAAATGTCGTAAAATATTTTTTTATGTTGTCGGTTATTTATGAATAAAGGGTATTTATAAACAATACTTAAGAATTTGGGAAAGGAGTTGCAGCCATGACCAAGAGAAAGTATAATTTGTTATAAGGAAAAAATATTGTAGAATTAGGTAGAAATTTGTAATTCTATTTTTTGTTTATTAAAATGTTTAATAACAATGTTAACAACATAGGATAAAAAGAGTAGTGTCGTTTTAGAAAGAGTTCAGAAGATGGTATTCAGTAGTTTTGAATTTTTATTCCGGTTTTTGCCGTTTTTTTTACTCATATATTATATTGTACCAAAGAATTGCAAAAATCTTATATTGTTTGCGGGAAGTATTATTTTTTATGCGGTAGGNGATGNGGAATATGTACTACNGCNGCTTTTGTGTGCCNTTGNGAATTACTNTGCGGCGGNGCTTATGAACAGGGCGGCGTTGGAGGAACGGAGAGNATTNAAGAGATTTCTGCTTATNCTGACGCNTGGCTATAATTTTGGCGTNCTGTTTTTATATAAATNCAGTGGAATTGTAGATGNACTGCNTCTTGGGATCAGCTTTTATACCTTCCAGATAGCAGCGTACGCGCTTGATGTCTATTGGGAGAAGATTCCGGTAGAGAAATCTTTTGTAAAGCTGGGAACTTATTTGACCATGTTTCCCCAGTTGGTAGCAGGACCCATTATCAATTATTCCGAAGTATGTCTGTCTTTAGATAAACGCAGGGTGACACCGGAGGATTTTGAGGATGGATTAAAATCACTGATTTTAGGTCTTGGCGCTAAGGTTGTTATAGCGGATAGGATAGGGATACTTTGGAACAACATTCAAATGATTGGATTTGACAGTATTTCAACCCAGCTTGCGTGGATGGGAGCATTTGCATTTTCTTTGCAGCTATATTTTGATTTTGCGGGATATTCCATGATGGCGATAGGGCTGGGGAGAATGCTTGGGTTTAAGATTCCTGTTAATTTCAGGCAGCCGTATATGTCGAAGTCCGTGTCGGAGTTCTGGCGCAGGTGGCACATTACGCTGGGCAGATGGTTTCGGGAATATGTCTATATCCCCCTTGGAGGAAACAGAAAAGGAAGGGTGAGGACATTTTTTAATCTTTTTATTGTGTGGAGTCTCACAGCTCTGTGGCATGGGGCGGACGGCAACTATTTGGTTTGGGGCGCCATGCTGCTGACGTTTCTGACCATAGAGAAATTATTTTTGCAGCCGGCTTTAGAACAAAGCAAAATTTTAGGCCATATTTATGTGCTGTTTGTGATACCGCTTGCATGGGTGGCTTTCGCCATTACGGATGTGGAACAGCTGGGGCTTTATTTTACAAGGTTGTTTCCCTTTGTAGGGAGAACGATAAAGGTAGTCAATACATTGGATTATGTCAAATACGGCAAAGAGTTCCTGCCGCTGTTTATGATAGGAATCCTTTTTGCTACGCCGCTGCCCACTATCTTGTATCAGAGGGTAANAAAGAAGTGGCTGGGGAGTATTGCCGTGGCGGTAATCCTGACCGTCAGTATCTATTATTTGGCGGTTTCGGTTAATAATCCTTTTATGTATTTTAATTTTTAGTAGCAGTTTAGCCATGCGGAAATGATTGTCGTTTTACAGTGGGAGTTTGCTCACTAAGGGCAAATAATACAAACATTTCCATAGGGCGGATGCCCTGCATGAGAAATAAGTTGACAGTATAATACTTGAATAATCAGTGACGATGTATATTCTGCCAACTTATAAATGGCATGGTTGAGTTGTTACAATTTTTAATTTACTGCGTATGCTGTGTTTGATATGACCTGTAGATGGAGAGAAGCTTGGAAAAAATCTTGCAACCTTGATTTGGGTGCGCGCCATAGCGCGCAGATGGGAGCAAAAATGAAAAGATTATTGCAATGCAGGGTAACGATTTTTTTGCTGATAAGCTGGGCAGCGTTATCCGTGGTCGGATATATGGGAAAAGATAGTATTTATAAAAATTATAAGCAGGATGTGTGGAGGATGCCTTATTTTGTCATGGTGTTTGAGGGGGCAAAGGACGGTGTCTATCCGTGGGATGCCAAGAAAGGGAAGTTTTTGCCCAATACACAACAGGAACCGGATGCCGTAAGGGAATCGGAGGAAGGAACGGAGCAGTCGGAGGGAGTATTAACGGCAACCGATTCACCAACGAAAGGAGGATTGTCGAATCAGCAGACTGAGACAGTGATACCTACAGGAAAGCAGCCGGAATCAATATCACAGCCGGAGGCAGAACAAATTCCTGAAGAGAAGGAATTTATTGAGGTGGACGAGAGCTACTTTGACGATGCGGTATTCATAGGAGATTCGAGAACGGTCGGTCTGCATGAATATGGCGGACTGGAGCAAGCGGATTTTTTTGCGACATTGGGATTAAACATATATGATATGTGGACGGAAAAGTACTGTGAAGTGGACGGGGTAAAAACCACTCTGGAGGAGGCTCTTAAGGCAAAGCAATATAAAAAGATTTATTTCCAAATTGGTATTAACGAGATGGGAAGAGGAACTATAGACGAGTTTATACAGGAATATGAGGAGACGGTAGAAAGGTTTAAAGAGCTTCAGCCGGACGCAATCGTTTATATACAGGGGATTATGAGGGTTGCAAAGAAAAAATCGGATTCGGATGTCATTTTTAACAATGAGGGTATCCGACAGCGCAATGAGCGGATTGAGCAGCTGTCGGATAATCAGGCTGTGTTTTACATTGATGTAAATGATGTGGTATGTGATGGGGAAGGGAATCTCAAGGAGGAATTGACCTTCGACAATCTGCACCTGTACGGGTCAAAATATAATATTTGGGTTGATTTCCTTAAGACAAAGGGAATTGAATTGTAAACAGAAAAATGGCTTTAATATTGTAATTCATAAAATAGGACTGTTGCCCCACCGACTGGCGGGCCTACCACTTGAGCTATTGCAGGATAAGGCGAATAAATAGCAGGCGCTTTCCCTGTTTCCGTATAAACTGTACCTGTTGCCTTTATAATGCTCAAAGCCGATCCTCCTGAAGAACCAATAAAGAATAAACTATTTGTTGGAATGCTTTTACAAACATAAAAGCACATATAAAAAGCGGCGTTGTTCCGTCCATTTCTTTGTGATATCCATCATTGCCAGATACAGCATTTTTAGTAGACTGTCGTCAGTTGGAAAGACGGTCTCGGATTTAGTCACCTTGCGGAGCTGCCGGTGAAAGCCTTCAATGGCATTGGTCGTGTAAATGAACCTCCTGACGGTCTCCGGATACTTAAAATATGTGGAAAGCGTTGCCCGGTTTTCTTTCTTTATCCAAAAATCTGGGATACTCTGTCAAATAAGTTGTTTTCTTCCTGACGCATCATAATCAGCATGCTCATGCACTGGCAGAGATAATCGATGTTCTCGAAACTCCCGGAATATCACGGCCTGCTTCTGTTTCCTCTTATAGTTTCTTAGCAGCCTCTCGGCTTCGTTATTGGTGGCTGGTACCCTGCGGTCATGGAGAAACAGTAGATGGTCCGCCATGTATTCCTCCATCCGAAGGTACAGGTTATATCCATCTTTATAATATTCATTTGCCGGAATGTACTCGTATTCTTCAGCTGCTTTCTGCAGTATTTTGCGGTATTCGGTCTCAAATTCACTGACCTTCACCGCAGCACATTCCATTCCGGGTGCCAGACCGTTGCGGTAATGGATCATCTCCTGTACCAGTGAACGCATTTCCTTATTTCAGGTCCGCTCCGGTTCGTTTTCCATGCTGTCCTTAAGGTAGCGCAGGATATGGGCGAGGCATTCCTGATGGCCTGTGCCATAATGATAGAAGGTCTTATCGTGGTCATGGACAAGGATTCCCTGATAATCTTCCACCGGGGTCCCTTTCACCCCTTCATGCCCTTTTTTCTCACGGGCAAAATANAGTGCGGNNCCNTCCGGTGNNGCNCATACAAATACANAGGCNTTCTTCCCNTTGNCCTTTGCATTGGTACAGTCGGTATGCATGACGGGCGACANAAGCATGTCAGAAAAGATCCTTNTGCGTTCCNGCNCGGATTTNTCCGCNAACTCTTTGCTNAGTTTNCTTATCATGCCTTTGGATATGTTCAGCTTCCCATCCGTCAGATCGGCCAGAAACTTACGGCTTTTATCAATGGAAGTGCAGCAGTCATTATTCAGTAAGAACACAAAGGTCTTTATACTTCCGCCATAATTAACATCATCGACAACTCCATCCGGAAATTCGGCATGGAGTCTCTCTCCGGTTTTTGGATTGTAATAGATGTCTGCGCGGTATTCTGTCACGTCAAGCGTTAACCGCACATTGACCAGTTGTTTCACCACCGTCTTTGCGGTCTTTTTGAAATCCGGGTCATCCAGCACTTCTTGTGGCGGCACAAGCAGGACAGGCTCCCCGGTGGGAACCTGCTTTTTCCGGCAGTGGCCTTTATGCCCGGGCTGTCCGCCAGTTTTGTTATAGTCTGAACAGTAACCTATGGTATGCATCTAAAAACGGGGTAGAAGAGAGACTTTAAATTTCTCCTTCTACCCTGTTCTAAGAGTAATATTATTCAGGCTATTACTTTATGATTAGTGGTTTTGTCCAAGCCCGTTTACCTTATTAGTAATAATTAATTATATAATTGTAAATAATTCAGACCTATATTCACCCAGCAATTATCTACATCCTTGCTGGGTGCAATAAGCTCAATGCTTATATTGTTATATTTTGATACATCCACTTGTAACGGCGCTGACGGCGATACATATTCTTGCCGGTCTGTATCTTTATTATTGGTAATGTGGATGATTCCTTCCCCGTTGTTTGGGTATGGAGCGTAATATGGATTACCATATGCAGCAATCAGTTTATCGTCTCCGTATATCATAAGCAATGGATAAACAAGGCTTTTTCCTGCCCAAATATGTATATGGGGCATTATTTTAACGTATTTGCAGCCATTTGTTGATATATTTCCTGTTTTACATCCCCATTGTTCTTCGGTACTGTCGGTATGTCCATAACCGCCATAATATCCCTTACCATCTTGGGAAGCGGAACCACAGGCATAGCCTCCCCATAGCTCCTGAGCATTTGGACAAGCTGATTTATTAATGATTCCCCCGGGGTTGATTGCATAAAACGCATCGGCAATCCACGCCGCATACATTGTAGTATTGCCGGTAACAGATATGCCGGCTCCCGGTGCGTACTGCGTTCCGTTTGCGCTGCCAAGAGCCCATTTTATAAAGGTATACCCTGTCTTTGTAAAAGCGTTTGCCTTCAGGGTAAATGACGGGTTGACATACGCCCCGTTGCTGTTGTAGTATCTTGTGCCTGTCTGTGCCGCCACTGAGCCGCCTGTTGCACCGTTGCCATTGTAGGACAGTGTGACAGCCTGCTGATACATACCATACAGGGTAATGTTGGAATCTCTTGTAAATGCGGAATTATTGTTGTAGGCAATTCCCCCGTTGCCCGCTGTACTGGCAGACCAGCCCCTTGCCGTCCAGCCGCTTTTCCCTGCCTGCAGGAGCTTAAAGGAGGCGGCTGCCGTATTGCCGTTATTATAGTATTTATAACCGGTGGCATTCCCGGCGTTTGTGGAATTGTTATAATAAGTTACGGTAACAGCCGCTTTGAATACCGCATACAGTGAAATGGGAGAGCTGCCCATACTTAAGCTTGTGTATACCTCACCGCTTGCCGTTGTATCGGCACGCCAGCCCACAAATGTCCAGCCGGGCTTTGCAGGGGTAAATGACTTGGGGGATAAGCAGGTTGCGCCTTCTTCAATCTCCTCTGTGTAGGTGGCATTATTATCTACATGGTAGGCCACGGTATTTCCCGCAGACCATAATTTAACGGTTGAGTTAAGGTATGCATGTTTTAATGGCTGCCCGTTATGTAAAAATTTATATTTCACTAAATTTCCGTTTGTCAAAACTGCCATATTGTATTCCTCTCTTTTTTACCTGTCTATGAAATTAATGGTTTTTGCTTCATCGTCAATTTCAATGCGGAAGGGCAATGCTTCCTGTATCATGGCGATAATGTTTTCCACATTATTGCCGTCGTTTAACAGGACATCCTTTGCCAACTGACGCTCCGATACTAATTGATACCCTTCTTCTGTAGTCAGATATTTTTCAAAGCTTTTAAATCCGGACAAAATACTCATTTTGCTTCCTCCTATAACGGTTTAATCCAAAATATTTTATTGTGTTCTTTCATAAATTCTAAATCAGGCTCCTCATAGGAGTAATATTGTTCAGGTTCTGGGGTTTTATTGAAACAATAAATTTGTAATTCTCTAATCTTGTTTTCTATCTGATTGAAAAAAGAAGAGCGGAACCCTTTCATGTTTAAAGAGCTGTCGTTTATAACCCTTTGAGTCGCTTCTGCATATTTAAATTGCTTTATTAAGTTGTTGTGTTCGGCTATTGTGCCTAAATCGGAAAGTGTCACATCNTTATGTGGTTTAAAATCTGGTATCATAGTTTATCACCCTCCAAGTTTATACCGGTCTCATCCATACTGCATTTATTGCNTGCCCTAAATCAGNTTCNTCACCGGAAACAATGGCGGATTGGTTTTTCAATACATGAACCTGCGTATTGTAAATTTCCTCTTCAATTTTGTTTAAGGTGTGCATCCCGATATAATAGGGCTTTAACGTTTCATAGTTTGTTTCGATGAGGGCGGAAGCGCTGTCAATATTTCCGTTATCCATAAATATCTGGAACTGTTTGATGATTTCTTTCACGTCCTCACCGGCTTCACCGATATCCTTATAATTGCTGACACTAATAGCCGATGTGGGATACCGGCTGCCGAAAATTCTTAAATAATCCATAGTTTACCTCATTTCTGCGCTGCTTTATGCGAGTGAAAGATTTAAAAAATCTTTCACTCTTTTACCTATCTGTTATTCTTGGTACAAGGAATAAAATCTACACATAGTGATTGTTGTAGTGCCATTGCCAAAATCATGCTGTATCTGTTTGATGAGATATGTGTGTGGGGTATTATCCTGATTTTTTTGATATTCCACTTTGACGTTCACATCTAGCCAGGGGAGCATTTTTACCGTAACGGATACTTTGTCGTGCCATACTGATTTTTGATATATATTATATTTTGCGTTCTCGATGGCAACATTGCTGGAGATAATGTTATCATATTCGTTTCCGCTTTTTACATCCAATACGATTCCGAAATCCTGTACTGAAAAAGGACTGTCGTTGGCTTCAATAAATATTATATTTTTTTTATTACAATTAAATTTTTCGGAAAAATATGTTTTGGAGTATAGAATATCATTGACATCATCGGTTAATACACAAAGAGCATGGGGCTGGAATTCTCCCAGAAAATAAGCGGTATAATTACCCGTACTGTCCTTGTTTATTTTAATTGCGACTGTATCGCCGGACTCGATTGTTCCGGGTTCAATAAACAAATCCGTATATTCTTTATAGAGCGGAATGGGAGATAAACCGTTAATGCTGATATGGGCAGAAGCGTTATTTTGGGAATCGGCGCTAAATCCGATGATTTCCCCAGCCGAATATTTTTCGTAAGCCTCCAGCGTTAATTGATATGTATTGGAGCCGTACGTGGAATTTTCACAAAATCTATCAATATCATAAACCTTTCCAAAAACCTCAGACACATTTTTGATAGCGGAGGTGTCGTAGCTGACGCTTTCGGAATGATTGGATACCAATATGCTTTGCAAATAATTGTTTGATAACACAATCGGGGAGTTTGAATTGGAAGGAATCATATCAAAACAGAAATTACCATAGATGTCAAAATAAGTCTGGCAATTGGGATATAAATCCCGTAATGAAATCAGCATATCCGCAACAGTATTCCCCGGGTTAAATTTTAAGTCGTAGGGAAGGGTATTCCAGTCAGTATTTAATTGTCTGTAGGATAAATAATCTACATTATTTTGAGGCATTCCCATATATTCCCCAATATCCTCGATCAGATAGTCGGATATATTTGTTTCCGCCTTTAATATATTGATTGCAGATTGTCTGATGGTGTTTTTGACCCCGTTATGCTCCACCGGGATTAAGATAGTGGGGGAACCGCCAACCTGTCCGTTCCTTGTGCCGTTTAGAAGGGAAAAGCTGTCGGATAAGCCTAATTGTAAGCTGTTAGTGGCGGCATCATACGAGGTGTTTGTCTCGGTCATGTGAAAGGTGCCCAACAGGTAATATTTGTAGTCGTTTGTCCTGTTATTATAGACGCCTATTTCCAGTTTAAAATTCAGGTTCAAATAGCTTGCAATTTCTTTTTCGATATTAGAATAAAAATCATCGAGCTTGACAGTAAAAGAAGCTGTCCGCCTGATATCGGAATCTGCGTCAATGCTAAAGTTCCCCACCTCCGATATCCCCGTTAGAATGCCAAGCGTAGAGCCTGAATCAGACAATACATTTATCCTTACTTTTATTTTAAAATTATTTTGCTGTATTAAGCTTTTATCTTCTTCTTGTATGATATATTGCATTGATATTCCTCTTTAATTACCAATATTTAATGTCAACATCGGAAAAACCGTTTGTAAATAAATCCTGTTCATTTTCGACATCACCGATTTCCGTCCACTCGAATGTGATTTTCCTCAAGTCTTCGTGTCCTTCATTGGTGTCGGTGGGGTTTCCCGTTACCTGTATCATATAAATTCTCCCGTCCTGCAGCTTTAGGATTTTAGGGCGGTTATTGCACAGCCAATGAATCACTTTGCTTCTGTACTTTACCCCTCCTAAGGCGTCTATTTGCTCATTGTCATTCATTTTCATAAAGCAGCCGCTTGTTGTGCCTGTGACATAATTACAATCTGAATTTGTAAATACGGTAGGATAAGAAGTGTTTAACAATTCAATAATGGAGGAGTTAATATTTTGTGTAGTATCTGTAAGATCCACATTATAAATGGTTCCATATATATTCTCTTTATCTACAATAAAAAATCCTTCAAAATCTGTTTTGCACTCAGTAACCACATAAGAGTTTTCAATTCTGTTGATGGACCTTAAAAGCATATATTCATTTACGGAATTGTTCCTTGAATAAGGATATTGTAGGATAAAATTAAAATCGGAATTGTCTTTAACAGGAATTGTGTAAATGGTTTTCCAGTCAAACATGCCTTTTTCTCTGGACTTAATGATAACGGTGTCCGTATTCTTAACAGAAAAGCCTACGTTTCCTCCTTCTAAATCATGGTCAAACCCTGCATTTAATTTTGTCTCATATTTCCAGCCGTCATCTAAGCTGTTTACTGTGTCATCAGGGTCAGAGCTTAAATATAAGTGGTCGTAGGTTCCGTTGGAAACAGATAAGCTGTTAAAANCAGTTAATGTTTATTGNNGGANGCAATAATGTNTTTTTCCCNCAAAAAAAAAGTTGTTCCTAAAAACATGGCATCCTCCTCGTCTAGTTATAATATGCTTCCATATCATATACATTATTTTTTCTATGTATTACAAATGTGATTAAGGCATTTTGATTGTAATCACCGGGGGCGGTGACAACAATATGATTGGTATATGAGTCAACAACCTGTTTGTTTTCGCTGGTGACTAATGTTGCCCCTATGATTTCCTTAAAGATGTTGTATTGAGTGGAACCTGTATTGACAGAAAGGACAGCATAATAGTTATCAGAGATACATATTATTTTTAAAGAAATTGCACCGTCTGTGGTTTTGAGGAACTGCCCCAAAGGGATTTTCCGTGCCTTTACAACCAGTGTAAAATCCCCGTAAGTTCCGGTCTCGTAAGTAAGGGCATTGCCATCCAAAGTCACTTCGCCGTTTTCCAGCATATAATTGTCGTTATCTAAACGGTATCCGACAGTCAATATATTAGTTTTTAATGTGATACATCCTGTTTTTTTATCGTTTGCCGCTTCAAAAGAGAAATTTGCCTTTACTGTATTATATTTGACATTTATTTTGATGTATCCGGTATCTACGGACATACCCCGTTTGGTTTTTCCAAACGCCCTGATATAATATACAGTATGGTTACTTAGACCATAAACGGTATGAGATAAATTCTTTTCGGTATGGAATAAATCGGATGTATATATTTGATTTTTGGCTGGGTCATATAAATAAAATGCATATTCATCCAGCGGCTCATCTTCCTGTTGTGAGTAACAGAGGTCTAAAGTGAGGTTTGCTTCCGATACGAAATCATCATTATTCATATTAGAAAAATAGAAGAGGGGGGTAGTATAGCAATAAAACAGAACGCCGTCCGAAAAATTGCTATGATTTCCGTCACTGTCATATACCTGAACCCGGATGATATATGACCTTCCGGGTTCCATTGTGTTTGCGGGAACGATGTGGTTTAGTTTAAACCCGTCTTGTTTACGATTATAAATTTGTTCCTGTGTTAAGTTGTCTGTTATGATTACCCTGTTTGATACTGCCTGATTCCAGTTGTAATAAAATTCCAACGTGTGGGGCTAAACAGGGTCAAAAGCATCTACCGGGTAGACAGAAGGAGAGTTTATTGTTATCATTTGATACCTTTCCACGCGTTGCGATGCGCGCTTAAATCAATAGTTGGATACGCATTTTTATCCGACTTCAGTATTTGAATTATTTTATTTTGTTGAAAAAACTAACTCATAGATTAGGACTGCAAACTGTCCGGGAACTGACGTGTTTTTAACAGTTAAGAATGCTCCGCTTGCGTCATATCCTCCGGTTACACTTGTGTCACCAAGTCCTACATTACCTGCTACTTGAGATACACATGGGGCTGAGCCTCCATGTGTACTGACAAAAAAAAGACCGGAAACGGGGGTAGTTTGAGATGCGCAGATTAGCATGTAAAACCCTTGATTTGCTTGCATTCCAAAAGGGGATATATAGGCTTTTTCTGTCAAACCACTCCCAACGCTAATGGTACTCCTATATTCAAATTTTGCAATGTTTGTATCGCTCGTTCCGAGAGCACTGTAATCTACTCCATTTAACATTATTTTTGCCATTTTACTTTCCTCCTTAATCTGTAATAAAATATAAAGTTCCATTCTTTTTCTGTACATCTGCTAAAGCATTATATTGTGACTGTGTTAGTACTTTATATTTTAAATATGTATCTTTAATTACGTTTCCATCGCTGTCTTGGGTTGCTTCGATGGCAGTCGTAGCAACTGTGGCGGTTGCTGCATTCCCTTCCAGTTCCCCGTGTACCGTATCTATGTAGGCATTTCCCCAGTGCATATCAGATGCCCCAAGAGACATCTGCCCTGTTACTAAAGGACGCAGGTTTCCGGATGTGTCGAACGTTATTCCCTTGCGATTTGCTATGGTACTACACAAGGAATACAAAAATATACTATTGTCACTCGTAATATACATCTGTTCTCCTGCTGCGTTATACACTTCTCCTACACTTTTCTGCGTCATCAGAGTAGTCCTTAATATATTGGGAGATTCCCCTCCCCCTATAAAGGTGTTTCCATTACCGGTTATAGTCAATTCCGAACCATAATGATGGTCGCCGTCTCCATCATCGAATGCTTGCGCCACAGTTACGTTATGAACCCCGTCATTCAAGCATACATTTTTCATGACGAGTGTTCCGGTCATGGTATCACCGGATTTATCTACCGCCCCAATATTTGTCAAGGAGATATCCTTCGTACCGTCAAATGCCTCATTCCCTATCTTTCTTGCATTGGTAAGCTTACTTGCGCTCAATACAGCCTTTTCATTGTCATGGGTATTGTCAACGTTGCCCAGCCCGATTTTCGCCGGTGTGATATTGTATTCACCTGTCTGGTATTCCGTCTCTGCGTCTCCCTTTACGGCTGTGATGATGTTGCTGCCCGTTCCGGGAACGTAGCCTAAAGCAGCAGAAATTTCAGCTGCCGTCAGGTTCCCATAAACCGGCTGCGTTCCGTCGGACTTGAGGAACTTGCCCTGATTACTTGTATCCGAGGCTGGCACATGGGTGCCGTGGGAGGCAGCTGCCTTATTATCCAACTGTGTCTGTATGGATGACTTTATCCCTTTCAGGCAATTGATTTCCGGGGCGGTCGCGGTAACACCGTCCAACTGATTGAGTTCATCCGCGGTTGCAGTAATCCCCAGATTAGCCAATGCCTGTTCCGGGGTGGCAGCGCCCGTGCCGCCCTGTGTTATGGGGAGGGCAGTGTTGTCGCCGGATGTAACATGCCCCCGGCTGTCAACAGTGACCTGTCGGTAGGTTCCTGCCGCCACGCCGCTTAGGGGATGCTGGTACACAGGAACTTCCGTATCATTAATGAGCAGGCTGCCGTTTGTATCCGAACGCTGTGTTTTCGTTGCGTCCGTTCTTGCATGGGGGCTTTGCGCATGTTGGAAAGCCGTTTTTAGGTTATCCTTATCAGATTGGGTGGTATGTATGGTAGAATTACCTGTGTGGGTATCTAATTCAGCCTGGTTAGCCTTCCTGCCGATGGCTCCATTGATTGCTTCCACGGCGTTTTCATTGTCCGCTAGGGCATCCGCGAGTTCCTTTAAGGTATCGAGGGTTTCAGGTGCGCCATTGATTAATTCTGCAATCTTGTTATCAGTATAAGCAGTGGACTGTTCATAGGAGCCGTCTGTCTCCGGTATATAGCCTAAAGCATTTGTTATATTCTCATATGTTAATTCATTCCGTATAGCCGCAGAAGATTTGTTCTCCACCTCCCCGAGACCGATTTGTTCCTTTGTCACGCCATGGGGGTTATCAGTGTTCCCCATATGGCTGTTCAGGGATGATTCCAGCTTCCTGCCGCTTGAACCTTCATAAATAGTGCCTTCCGATTCCCCAAAGGATAAAAACTCGGGTGTAATCTTTGTAAGGGAATTTAAAGGAACAACACCGTTTGCCTCCCCTTTTTGGGTTTCCCGGATAAAGCTGCCGATGATGTCGGGATGGTTTTTAATATATCCGGTCAGGGTAGAAGCGGATACTTTATAGGTAGAAGTGGAGTCTTCAACCAAAAGCACATCGGTATCGTCCATCCGGTCTAAGGCAGGCAGGTCTCTGACCTGAACTTCTTTTATCAATTTGTTTTCTGAATCCATGATGTTATCTCCTCCTTATCGTAACCCGCAAATGTGCATGTCGTGTAGTCTGCCGCAGGGAATTCTGACCCATACGTTTGTGCCAACCTTGAGGTCTGTAACCGGCATTGCGCATTTCACATCGTATTTTTGCCCTGCTTTAATAATTGTGTATTCTCCGTTACATGATACACCCAAAATAGCGGAAGGAAAGGTTTGGTCGTAACCAAGCTTGCTGATTTTTTTGTCCACTATTGATATTATTTTGGCAGTAATTATATCGAGGGCTTTGTTTGTTTCATTTGTCATACCATTTTCTCCTCATAAAACAGTAAATTTTGTTTTCCGCACGCCTTTTGTGAGGTTCTTTGGACAAAAGCGCATATGCGTACATAAAGCATGTTATTTTATCATAAATTTTTCCTGTTATAATAAGCCTATTTTCACAGGTAAGGGGCTGTTGCATTAAGCAAAGGGGTCGCATAATATGAAGGGATTTAATCATGGTTTGCCATTATATTTTGCATATCCGGCGCTTATCCCAGCAGCCCCGGGAATCTGGAAAAAATATCACATTAACTTAAAGCTCTTTTTTACCATCTTCTTGCTGCCGCTTGTAGTATTTTGTTGGGGAATTCACGGATGATTGCGTCAGTAAGTCCGTCAACATTTTGGACTTCGTGTAAATGGATTTCCCCGATGTTGATAGATGGCTGTTGCACATTATTTCTTACGGTCATTTTACCTAAACGGGAATAATCGGGAAGAGTGATGTTAGGGGTCAGGTCAACGGCTTCCAGAAGTTTCAGCCTGTCAGCAATGTTTTCCGTCTGGAAAGGGGTAAGGACAAGCTCACCTTCCTTTAGGATTGCAAGGATTTCATCTATATTAAGACCGGCTCTCTGTAAAATCTCCAAGGATTTATTGGTGGCAGGTTTACCCACAACCCCTTTTTCCAGACCGGAATGGTATTTAGGAAGACTGACTTCTAGGTTCCGGATTAGATACTCATAATGTGATATTTCATCTTGAATCTTTTGACGTGTTGTATTGTTGGGAGCTTTGCTTCTTGCTGTTTTTGCTTCAGATAGCTTTGTTTCAAGTTCTGCTATTCTTTTAAGCATATTGTTTCTTTCGGAAGTATTGTTTGTTCCTGTTACAATGCCGGCTGTGACTGCTGTGGGTATGGTGTTGGAAGTTGGCTTGTCAGCACTGTCATTTACAGGGATATCTACATTCCCTGCGCTCCCCATATTGCCGTCAGCACCCTTCTGTGCTTCCTGTGCCGCTTTAACCTGTTCGTTGGAGGAAGCCCATGCGAGATCAACAATAGCCTGCTGGATTCTGGCATATTCGTCCTTAAAACCGTTTAGGGTTTCCAACCGTCCGTCCAGTATGTCAGCTTCCCAGTTCTGTCCTAACAGCATGGAGGCATATTGGTCTTCAACAGACTCTTCATATGCGGCGGATATCTGTGCCCATTGTTCCTTCAGCTGCTCATAATAGCTTATTTTTTCCTCATAGGAAGTAATTAAGGAGGTATTGTCGTCAATCTGTGTCTGGATGGCAAGGTAATTGTCTTTGAACCCTTCAATGTCGCAAATCCTGTTGTTCAATATCATCTGCTCATAATCTGCGCCAAATATCTCTGCGGCAAGCTGTTCGTTTAGGATACGTTCATGCTCGTCCGGTATCTCCGCCCATTTATCCCTGTATTCCCCTAAGAGGGTTATGGAAGTTTCGAGAGCATCCTGCTCTTTTTCCAACTGGCTGATAAGTTCTTCTTTTTCCAAATCTTTCAGGGTTTCCTGTGCTTCCCGGATGGAATCCCTGTCCGTGTCATAGATGTAGCCACGGTCTGAGCCGGTATACAGCTTGTTGGTGCGCTGCTGCCGGGAGCGCTGTAATTCATACAATGCTTCTTCCTTACGCTTTATGAGATCGTAGGCATCGGCTTCGTCATTTAAAGCGTCGATCTTGTCTTGGATGGCGTCTTTTTGTTTATTGATACGGTCGATTTCGTTTTGATAAACCCTGTCAACAACGGAAAGAACGCTGTCGTAGTCGTCCTTCTGTTTTTCCAGAAGGTCGTTTTGGGATTTGATGTTGTCTATGAGTGTGTTGATGTGGTCGATTTCCCTGTCGTAGCGTCTGGAGACTGATGAGAGCGCCTTGTCGTAGACGGAAAGCTGCTTCTCGTAAGTGGCTTTTAACCCGTCATAGTATTCCTGACCGGAGATTTTCTGTTCCCGATAGTATTGGTCAAGGATAGCTTTGCGTTTGTTGATGTAGGTCCGGTAGTCGGTGAGTCCGGCTTCAAACGCCGCATCAGCAAGAGCAAGCTCTTTGTCAAGGAAGGTTTTCCAGTCGGTCTCGGCTTTTTTTGTGGCAGAGGAAGTGGATTTGTTACCAATGCTCCCAAGATTAATTTTAGTAACAAGCGCATTAATTTTATCAATGTCAGCCTTTGCTTTGCCAGTAACTTTATCCACATAGCCNTGTGATAATCCGTTTGCCAATGCAGAAGAAGACCAAGCGGTAAGCTGTGATTCAGCGAGGGCATGATAGCTGTCTGCCAGTTCATAATTTGTAGATGCAAGATACAGGTCTGCATCGGCTTCGGATTGGATTTTGGATACATTATCAATAACACCCTGAACCATCTGTGCTTTCATTTCGATGATTCGGGCTTCTGCAAGGTCATACATTGCCTGTTCATTCATGCCCAGCTGACCGTCTTCAAGAGTGAGGTAATCAAGGAATTTTGCTCCTTGTTCAACAATGGACTGGAACTGATCTATGGTGATGTAACCAGTAGAAGAGTAGGTGTCCATTGCGTCCTTTAGATTGGAGTAGGCTGACTGGATCTCGTCAAGCTGCTCATTCAGTTCTCCAAGGGTGTTTAGGTTGTTCTCGGCATCTTTTAGGGAGAAGACGTCGGAGAATGAAATGGGGTATTTATCGTTAAAAGTGTCACCTTTAACATTGCTCTCTGCCTTAGCCAATGCTTCTAACTCATTTCGTAATTCACTAGCTGAAACCTTATTCTGTTCTAATGCTTCAGACAATTTCGGGTATGACTGTAGGGTACTTTCATCAAAAGTACCAGCCTTTACCATTTCAACTAATTCTTCCTTGGTCTTTTCAATACCTTCCGTATCAAATACACTTTCAATCTGCATGGATTTCCATGCATTTGGGTCGGTATATTCATAGACCATTTTCATGACATCATATATTGATTCATAAGTCTCAATGATTTCTTTTTCAGAAGAAGTTAGTGGTTCAACACCAGACTCACGTTTTTCAATTGCCTTATTATATTCATTCTCTAAAGCAACACGTTTATCCTGTANATCTGAAATACNGTCATCTAATGCCTGTTTACAATCGTCTACAGTGTCAATATAAAGTTGAACATCGTCTGCAAGCCAAGTAGTATCTTCACCATTTTTTACAGCATCGTCAAATTCTTTTTGTGATTTCTCTAATAATTCTTTAGCACGAGTATAAGCCGCAATTATGCCAAGCACATCATCAGCACCTTTTGGTAAAAAGGGGAACTCATATGAAAGTTTTTCTTTTAGTTCATCTTCAGTTTTGTCATATCTTCCATACTGTTTCTTATAAGCATCTACTGCTTTATCAGCGGCTTCTTTTGACGCTTTATCAGCACGTCTTTCCTCGATATCCTGTTGGAGTAGTAACTCTCTTGTAATCGCTTGTAATTCTTCAAGTTGCCCCTGTTCAGCATAAGTCAATTTGTCTTTCGCTAAAAGTTCATCTAATTGTTTATTCTGTTCTTTTAATTCAGAGTTTACATTTTCAAGACTTGATTTCGCTGATTCATATTCACCAACAGCATTTTTCATTGCCTCATTAGCTTTTTCTACTCTGTGAATCCAGTTGTCAAAACCTTTAACAACTAATTCAATGCCCTTTGTGATAACAGCAA
>WFLX010247283.1_pt1 | contig 40601 bp, 46 predicted proteins | sample 4967041 | NCBI WGS metagenome assembly WFLX01 (sample SAMN12857096, study PRJNA449069) | gut metagenome | isolation source: stool from male and female vole | host: Microtus ochrogaster | place: USA:Florida | collected 2017
ATTCTCTTGACGGATGTCAGGGTTCCAGATCAGGAGGGACTTAAAAATTTCTGGAAAGAAAATGAAAGTGAATATTTGGATTATGGTACATACAAACAGATTCTCGGATATTTAACTGCAGAAACAAGCGATTATCTGTATGAGAGAAAATATAAGGATGAATTTTTTATTCTGAAAAAAGATTGGTATGACAGCTATAACAAGCTGCTGAAGGAATTGGGATTACAGGAAGAGATCCGAAAAGAACAGGTGAACATCCTGTGCGGAAACACTTATCTTACTGGGGAGAATCGGCTTGAAGAAGGGGAACTTCTCTGTAATGGATCAGAAAGATACCTTTTTGTTTCTCCTGAGTTTGAAACCTGTGAATTCAGTACCGTGCAGGCTTATGTAAGAGGAAACCGTCTTTTGGTACTCATAGAGCTCCTGACAGGAGAGCAGGAACTTGATAATGTATGGATCATGGAATGCAATACGCAGGAACTGCGTTTTTTTAACAGCCATTATGAAATTTCCCTGACTATGGATCGCTTAATTCCTCAGACTCTTGCGGAGATAGAACAGTCAGAGGAAGCGGGGGGATGCAGGGAGCAGATTGCCGACCTAAAGTTTAAAGAGGGAAGTCTTAACGAGCTGTCTGTCAAACGTAAGAAAGTAGGAGGCAAGCTTTTAGGTTTGGGAGAAGGAACGCTGGAGATAGAAGGAGCCGGTGTGCTGGAAGTGACGGAAGATTGTGTGGGATACCGGCTTTATGATGAGCTGCAGACTGCCGGATTAAAGGAACTTCCCATCGGGTATTCTTTTGCGGATTTTGTGCTGGAAGATGGGAAGGTATGCGCTTTTCTGCTGGTACGAAAAGAGAAGATGGAGAATATCCGGGTTGCAGTCAAGAATAATGACAACGGACAGATCTATCATCAGAATCTTGAATTTACATGTTCGGATGGGATGAAGGTTTTCTACGGAGAATATGAAGACCGGAAAGAGAAGAAGATTCCTGCGGGGGAAAGCTTTTGTGTTGAAAAGGACAGCGAGTATTTAAAGGGAGGACGTGTGGAAATTCATCCGGAGGTTCAGTCAGGCAGGATTGAAGTCCGTTCTGAGCAGCGTGCATATGGTATTCCCGTATATCGGGGCGTAATGGAGATCGCAGATACCGATCAGGGAATGGTACTGATCAATGAACTTCCACTGGAAGAATATTTATATTCGGTTGTGCCCAGTGAAATGCCGGCATCTTATCCGATGGAGGCGTTGAAGGCTCAGGCGGTTTGTGCCAGAACTTATGGATACCGATATCTGACACAGCCGGGATATGGCAGTATAGGGGCGCATGTGGACGACAGCGTAAGCTACCAAGTCTATAATAATATTGCAGAGAATGTGAATTCTACAAGAGCGGTAAAGGAGACATCAGGAATTGTTCTGTATTATGGGCAGGAGCCTGTAAATGTCTATTATTATTCTACATCCTGCGGTTTTGGAAGCGATGCAGGTGTGTGGAATGAACAGCAGAAGGAAGAAATGCCATATCTAAAATCAATTTATGGCGGCTCGGTTGGGGAAGGAGATTATGAGGAGCAGCTGCTGCCAGAAGAGCTTGTTGATGAAGAGTGCTTCCGGGAGTACATTTCGCAGGTAGATGAGCAGGCGTATGAGAAGGAAGAACCCTGGTTTCGATGGCGCTATACGGTGGAGGAGCTTAATGTATCTATCATATCGGATCGGTTAAAGGAAAGGTATCATGCCGTACCTGATAAGATTCTTCACGAAAAGGAAAATGAATTTGTAAAAGAGGAGCCCGGGGAAATTAAAGAAATCTATGATATCCGCTGTCTGAAACGTAAAGAAGGCGGCGTTGTCGATGAACTTTTGCTGGATACGGATCAGGGAACCTATAAGGTAGTGTCAGAATATAATATCCGTTATATTTTAAATCAGAAAAATGAGGTGATCCGGCAGGATGGATCGGTTTATGAAAGCAGCACGCTTCTGCCCAGCGCTTACATAATAATTGATAGTGTTAAATCGGGGGAAAGTGTGGTAGGATATACTATAATCGGCGGTGGGTACGGGCATGGCGTGGGAATGTCACAAAACGGTGCAAAAGCCATGGGACTCATGAATTCGGATTGCGAAGAGATACTTTCTTTTTATTTTGGAGACTGCCGGATGGAAAACATTTATGGATGAGGATACTTCATGTTTAAAAGACTCTTATTTATTGGATATGACTTTGGAAAACATATGAGCAAAAAAAATATTAGTGCGTTTGCCGCCAGTACAGCTTTTTTTATCTTTTTGTCACTGATTCCCGCACTGATGCTGCTTTGTGCATTGATTCCTTATACGCCGCTTACGGAAGCGAATCTTATGAGCGTAGCAACGGAAATATCACCGGAGGCAATGCATCCGCTGTTGATCAATATTATTGCGGATGTCTACGAAAAGTCTGTTGGAATCATCTCTATTACGGCCATCGCAACGCTCTGGTCAGCAGGAAAAGGGGTGCTGGCGCTGATGAGAGGCTTAAATGCAATTAATGATGTGGAAGAGAACAGAAATTATTTTCTTCTCCGGCTGGCAGCATGCATGTACACCATATTGATTCTGCTTGTTGTGATCTTTTCGTTACTGGCAATGGTGTTTGGAAATACACTGGTGGGACTGATTGAGGATAGGATTCCTCAAACAGCTTTTTTGTTTAATCTACTGATGCATTTTCGGATTCTTTTTGTGTGGCTGGTGCTTACTCTGGTGATCGCATTGATGTACACCTATGTGCCGGGNGCAAAGCTGGGATTTAAAATGCAGCTTCCGGGAGCTATAATTGCCGCAGTGGGGTGGAGCATTATGACATGGGCGTTTTCCGTATACGAAAACGAATTTAATGGTTTTAATACTTATGGAAATCTGACAACCATCATCATTTTGATGTTGTGGCTTTATGCAGGCATGCATATCATTTTGGGCTGTGCCTATATAAACCGGTATTTTAAACCGGCTTTTCAGTTCTTTATAGGAAAAAAGGGTGTTGACAAGCGAAAGAAGATTGACTAAAATAAGTGCAGTTGAATAAATGGCTGTGAAGGTGTTAAGTAACATATTATTTTCTGCCAGAGAGAGGAAGTCACCGGCTGAAAGCTTCCTTAAGTTCAGATAATATGCGAATTTCCCACCGGAGCTTTCGAATTGAAGCAGAAGAAATAGTTTTGTGAGTAGGTTCGNACGTGGCGCGCGTTAAGCGAATGAAGTGTCTGCCGGATGGCAGAAATTTGGGTGGTACCGCGGAGAAATTCGTCCCTTGCATGGAAGCATGCAGGGGATTTTTTATTATGCTTCGGCACATGGTCAATGTTCGCAAGTGGTAAGACGGTGTATAAAAAATAAAAAGGAGACAAGTAAAATGATGTTTAATGCAGACGAATTGAAAAAAGCATTTATGGATGACATTCAGGCAGCAAAGTCAGAAATCCAGCTTTCCGAGGTTTGGAAAAAATACCTTGGCAAGACCGGTTCTGTTCAGGGATTGATGAATGGAATCAAGCAGGTTGCCAAGGAAGAAAAGAAGGCATATGGCCAGTTTGTGAATGAGGTGAAAACCTGGGTTCAGGAGAAATATGATGAGAAAAAGGCGCAGATTGAGGCGTTTGAACTTCAGCAGAAGTATGAGAAGGAGACCATTGATGTGACGGTTCCCGTTAAGATTCGTCCTATGGGAAATCTGCATCCGCTGACTACAGTTAAGTATGAGATGATCAATGTATTTTCCGGTATGGGATTTGAAATCTTTGAAGGGCCGGAGATTGAGGATGATGATCATAACTTTACCAGATTGAATGTATTAAAGGATCATCCTTCCAGAGACATGCAGGATACCTTCTGGCTGACAGAGGATCTGCTTCTGCGTACCCATACATCACCGGGACAGATTCGAGTGATGGACAGCCAAAAGCCGCCCATTAAGGTGCTTGTTCCCGGCAAGGTATTCCGTTCCGATTCGGATGCCACCCATTCTCCCATGTTCAGCCAGATGGAAGGGCTGGTGGTCGATAAACACATTACACTTTGTGACCTTCAGGGTATGTTAGATGAATTTGTGAAAGGACTGTTTTCCGATGCGGCCAAGACAAGACTGCGTCCTTCTTATTTCCCGTTTACCGAGCCGTCGGTTGAGGTGGATGTGAGCTGTTTTAAGTGTGGCGGGCATGGTTGTTCCCTCTGTAAAGGAACCGGCTGGATCGAGGTTCTTGGCGGCGGTGTGGTCAATAAGAAGGTACTTGAAAACTGCGGTATTGATTCGGAAGAATATTCAGGGCTTGCATTTGGTATTGGAATTGAGCGTATTGCCATGCTGAAATATGGGATTAACCATATGGGCAAGTTATTCGAAAATGATATCGAGTTTTTAAAACAATTTAAGGCATAGTTGGAGGTGCAATCGTGAAAGTATTACTTAGTTGGTTAAAAGAATATGTAGATATTGATGTAACGCCGAAGGAGCTTGAGGAAAAACTGTTTTCGGCCGGACTTGAGGTGGAAGAGGTTGTATATCTTGGTGAAAATATAGAGAAAATATATGTGGGTCAGGTTACTTCCATTGAGAAGTATGAAGGAACACACCTCTATATCTGCCATATTGACTGCGGAGAGCAGGGGCATGATCATTTGATTCTTACCGGCGCTGACAATGTATTTCAGGGAGCGAAGGTTCCTGCCTGCTTAGTAGGCGCGAAGCTTCCTAACGGTATGGAGATCACACCGAGGAAGATGAAGGATATGACATCCTACGGCATGCTTTGTTCAGGGGAAGAGCTTGGTCTTAACAAGGATTGGTATCCGGGTGCTGATGTGAACGGTATCATGATCCTTGATGATGACGCTCCGGTTGGAGAGGATATTAAGACTTATCTGGAGCTGGAGGATTATGTGTTTGATATTTCCATTACTGCCAACCGGCCGGACTGCCAGTCTGTTCTTGGTATTGCCCGTGAAGTTGCTGCTTTCCTTGGAAAAGAGATCAAAAATCCGGATATGAGTTATACCTGTGAGGACAGGGTCAATGAAGATATCAGCGTGACAGTTGTTGATCAGGATGTCTGCCCGAGGTATTTAGGGCATTATGTATATGATGTCCAGTATAAGGAATCCCCTCTTTGGATGAAGAGAAGGTTGATTGCAGTGGGGCATAATGCAATCAATGCCATGGTAGATATTACAAATTATGTATTGGTTGAAATCGGTCAGCCTATGCATGCATTTGACCTTAGTACCTTAGAGGGCAGTTCTATCGTTGTCAGACGTGCAACGGAGGGTGAAGAACTGATTACATTGGATGAGAAGAAGCGTGTTCTGGATAGCAGCAATCTGCTGATCTGCGATAAAGTAAAAGCGGTAGGTCTTGCCGGAGTTATGGGNGGNCTNAACAGNGAAATTACAGANAACACAAAGGAAGTNCTGTTCGAGTCTGCAAAATTNATGAAAGACAGTGTCCGNAAGACTGCGAGACGGCTGGGNCTTCATTCGGATGCAGCAGCCCGTTATGAGAAAGGCATCGANGAATATTCTGTGGAATGCGGTATGGCAAGAGCCTTAAATCTTACCCAGACNCTTGGNGTGGCAAAAATCAGTTCCTCTCATTTNGATGTGAGTGCCGGNGCGTCTACAGAAAGAAGGGTGATCCAGGTAGAAACTGCAAAGGTGAATTANGTGCTGGGGATTGAGGTNCCGGAAGAGGAAATGGTCNGGATTTTAAAGAACCTTGCCTTTGAAGTAGAACTACAGGATGGAATCCTTACTTTAGCCGTTCCACGCTACCGTGAGGATATTGAGAATTATCAGGATATTGCGGAGGAAGTGATCAGAGAGTATGGTTACGATAAGGTGGTTCCTACTTTCCTTGGCGAAGCCCTTGTTACCAATGGCGGATTAAGCGGGGAACAAAGCAAGGAACTGTCTGTGAAGAACTTCCTGTGCACTCAGGGATACTTTGAAATTCAGACCATTGCCATGACAGCAAAGGGAGAGTTTGATCAATTCCTGATTCCGGAGGAGGCAAAGGAGAGGAAGGCTGTTGAGATTTTGAATCCGATCACAGAGAATCTCAGCATTATGAGAACTTTTATGGCACCCGCCATGGTAAAGGCACTTGAGAATAACATCAAGAATGGTCAGTCCGATTTAAGATTCTTTGAGCTTGCCAATATCTATCTTCCAAAGGATTTACCGCTGACAGAAGCTCCTTATGAGATCAAAACTCTGTGTCTTGGAACCTCCGGCGCAGAAGAAGATTTCTTTACCATGAAAGAGACTTTGGAGAATTTGGCGGCATATAATGACCTTACCTTTAAGTATCAAAAGGGAAATGTGCCCTATCTTCATCCGGGAAGAACAGCGGAAGTATATTGTGATGGAGAACGGATTGGTGTTTTTGGCCAGCTGCGATATGATATTATTGATTCGCTTGCTATCGCAAAGGATAAGAAGGCGGATACCAGGATTTTTATTGCAGAGTTGAATTATGACGTGCTTAAGACCAAGTTTAAAGAAAAAATCAACTATGTGCCGGAATCTCCATATGCAAAGACCAGCAGAGATATTTCCATGGTGGTGGATAAGAAAGTAGAATGCGGACAGATTATTGAGACAATTGAACAGGCAGATGAACTTGTTTCTAAGGTGGAACTGTTTGATATTTTTGAAAGTGAAAAGCTGGGATTTGCAAAGAAGAGTATGGCATTTAAGATTGAACTTGCTTCCGACGGACAGGATGTTACGGATGAGATGACGGACGAAGTGATTGGAAAGATTGTGAACCTGCTCAGTGATACTTATGGTGCACAGATGCGCAGCTGACCGGTTGGAGAATAGAGGCGCAGGTAAGTCTGCAGGAAGGAATGGAAATTAGGATGGAAAAGAAAAATACTTGGGAAACCTATAGTAACAAGCAGTTAAAGGAAGTAGATGCGTTTGCGGATGAATACCGGAGCTTTCTGGATGAAGGAAAAACAGAGCGGGAGTGTGTGGATTTCATTGTCAACATGGCAGAAAAAGCGGGATACAGCGAGCTTCAAGAGGTCATGAAAGAAGGTAAGACTCTGAAAGAGGGGGATAAGGTTTATGCAGTATGTATGAACAAGTCGGTTGTGATGTTCCGTATTGGAAGACGTCCCATGACAGAAGGAATGACCATACTTGGAGCGCACATTGATTCACCCAGACTGGATGTAAAGCAGAACCCTCTCTATGAAGATGGCGGTTTTGCCTATTTAGATACCCATTATTACGGCGGGGTTAAGAAATATCAGTGGGTGGCAATTCCTTTGGCGCTTCACGGTGTGATCATAAAAAAAGATGGAACCACAGTGGAAATTAACATTGGGGAAAGCGAAGAAGATCCGGTATTTTTTGTATCCGATCTGTTGATTCATCTGGCAAGCGAACAATTGGAAAAGAAGGCAGCGAAAGTGATTGAAGGAGAGGCCCTTGATATTATCATTGGAAACCGCCCCATTACCATCGGAAAAGAAAAAGCAAAAGATGAGAAAGATAATTCCGATAGTGAAAAGAGTCAGGCACAGGATGCAGTGAAAAAGGGAATTCTGGATATTTTAAAGAAAAATTATGGCGTGGAGGAAGAAGATTTTCTCTCCGCGGAGCTGGAAGTGGTTCCTGCTGGAAAGGCAAGGGAAGCTGGTCTTGACAGGAGTATGATCTTAGGCTATGGACAGGATGACAGGGTATGTGCCTTTTCTTCCTTGAAAGCTATGCTGGAAGTGGAAGATACGGATCGGACGGCATGCTGCCTCTTGGTGGATAAGGAGGAGATTGGCAGTGTAGGCGCTACCGGTATGAAATCCAGGTTTTTTGAAAACACATTGGCTGAGGTGATGAATCTCATGGGAGAGTATTCGGAGCTGAATGTAAGGAGAGCTTTAGCGGCATCCTGTATGCTTTCTTCCGATGTAAGCAGCGCTTACGATCCTTCCTATGCCTCAAGCTTTGATAAGAAAAATGTTGCTTATCTTGGAGGAGGTATGGTGTTTAATAAGTTCACCGGTTCAAGAGGAAAATCAGGTTCCAATGATGCCAATGCAGAATATCTGGCACACATCCGTCAGATTTTTGAGAAGGACAAGATCAATTTCCAGACAGCTGAGCTGGGAAGGGTGGACTTAGGCGGAGGCGGAACCATTGCCTATATTCTGGCGCTGTATGGAATGAATGTAATTGATAGCGGTGTTGCGGTGCTCAACATGCATGCCCCCTGGGAAGCAACCAGTAAAGCTGATGTATACGAGGCAAAACGGGGATATGCAGCTTTCTTAAAGGGAGCAGACCTGTAATGAATGGGACAGAACTCAAAACTTCAGATTTTGCCTTTGACCTGCCTGGGGAGCTGATTGCTCAGGATCCTTTAAGGGACAGGACAGCTTCCAGACTTTTGATGGTAAACAAAGATACCGGAGAATGGAAACATGAGAATTTCCGGAATATTATTGAATATTTAAGACCGGGGGACTGTCTGGTGCTCAATAACACCAGAGTTCTTCCGGCAAGACTTCTTGGAGTCAAGGAGGATACCGGTGCGGCGGTGGAGATACTCTTATTGAAGCGCCAGATGGGCGATATATGGGAAACCCTTGTAAAGCCGGGAAAGAAGCTGCGTCCAGGGGCAAAGGTGCGGTTTGGAGATGGGGAGCTGCGGGCAGAGATCATGGCAGTGACAGAAGAGGGAAACCGACAGGTACAGTTCTTTTACGAAGGAATCTTTGAGGAGGTTTTAGACCGCCTCGGGGAAATGCCGCTGCCACCCTATATAACTCACAAGCTTCAGGATAAAAACCGCTATCAGACCGTGTATGCAAAATATGACGGCTCCGCAGCAGCGCCTACAGCAGGACTGCATTTTACGGAAGAGCTGCTTTCGAAGATCGAAGCAAAGGGAGTGAAGCTGGCTTATGTGACTCTTCATGTAGGCCTTGGAACCTTCCGCCCGGTGAAGGCGGAGAACCTTTTGGAGCATCACATGCATTCTGAGTATTACCAGATTTCCGAAGATGCAGCGGAGATTATTAATGAAACAAAGCAAAGCGGCGGACGGGTAATTTGTGTCGGTACCACAAGCTGCAGAACCATAGAAAGCGCTGCGGATGAAAATGGTATGCTGCGGGAGTCCTGCGGAGATACTGATATTTTTATTTATCCGGGATACCGGTTTAAGGTTTTGGATGGTCTGATTACCAATTTTCATCTGCCGGAATCCACGCTTGTCATGCTGGTCAGTGCCCTGGCCGGCAGGGAACATGTTTTGAAGGCATATGAGGAGGCTGTGCGAGAAAAATATCGCTTTTTTTCTTTTGGAGATGCTATGTTTATATATTAGTACCCAAAATGCACTTTTCGGAAGTTACATGAAATCCGCATAAATGCTGGATTTTCGGAGGATGTGCAATGAAAATATGCAAAGATTATGTAGGGGTATCATGTGTTGATGGCACTTGCCCTATGGCAAAAGCGGAGGAATACGAAGAAAGGTGCATGGATGTAGTAAAGAAATGTAGTGATTGTCACTATTACAAAGGATGCGAAGATTGCGCCTTATCTGGTACAGAGTATTGCGATAAATAAAATCAAGGAAAAGGAGCTACCTACTCAATGGGTGGCTCCTTTTCTGCGTATGTGAATGTAAGGGAAAGGCCATTCAGAAAGATAACGTTTGTTATGCGGCTATGAGATACCGATATGGAATCCACAAGCCCAGTAAAAAAATCATGCAGGACATCCGCATCCGTAACCTCCGCAAGTTTCTTGTAAAATATATATGTTTTATCTTGCAGATGGCGGCTTAATATGAATTGGCTGGCGGCCCTGATAAAATCCTCATCACTGATAGCTTTTGAAATGGATTCTTTCGCAAGGATGCCAAGTCGCTCATTATATTCTTCCAGTTTGTCAGTGAGCTTGCTGCGCTCTATGATGTATTCGCTTTCTGACATGGAATCATCGGAATAGAGATACAGGTTTTTCAGTCTGTCTATCGCTCTTTCCACTTTCAACTTATCCGCACGGAGTTTCTTCATTTCAGGGGCAACATTCGCTTTCTTCGGTTTCCGGGGCCGGAATATCGCTTCATCGGATGAGGAACGATGAAAGAGGTTTAGTAGTTCCTGCAATCCGTCTGGAGAAATGGATTGCACATCGGAGAAAACACCGTTTATAAGTATCATAGATTGTAGCTGATCCAGTGTTGTTTCCTCATCCACAAACTTTCTGGCATTCAGTATATTCAAGATAAGGTTTATCATAAATTCCCCGACAACAGAATCATTGACGTATGTATTCTTGCAGACGTTCCCCCGGCGTATTTGGGGGCAGTTGTACTTTGATGGACGATACCCGGAAACAAGTTTCTTTCCGGGCGTGGAGTGCATAGGCTTACCACAAAGACCACAAAAGACAAGACCGCTGAATACGTGCGTATTCTTCCTGATACATTGCTTGCCGGGGGTGCGTATCATTCGGGCGTTGACATCCAGAATTTCTCCAACGGCTTTATATTGTGATTCCTCAATGATTGCTGGATGGTGATTTTCTGTCATTATCCATTCTGATTTATCCTTTTCCTCTTTACTCCACGGGTCACGATAGCGATTATATCGGTAAGTACCGATGTAAAAAGGATTACGCAGGATGATATGTAAAGTAGTGGGGGAAAATTGAAAACCAAGCCGGGTGCGTATTTGTTTCTCATCCAGATACTTTACAATATAGACAAGCGAACGATGCTCCAGATATAGGTCGTAGATCAGCTTCACAACTGGTGCCTCATCCTCATTCAATAAAAATTCCTTTTTATCATAATCGTAATCATATCCGTATGGGATTCTGCCGCCGTTCCAGATGCCCTTGCTGGCTCTGTCAATCATGGTAGCGGTCACACGCTCCGAAGTCATATTGCGTTCCAATTCTGCAAACACCAGAATGATTTTGAGCATAGCTTCACCCATAGCGGTATTTGTCTGGAATTGTTCATTTTTACTGACAAAGGTAACGCCAAGTGACTTTAATTCCTGATACATATTGGCAAAGTCAAGAAGATTCCGGGATATACGGTCAATCTTCCAGACAAGGATATGCGTAAATTCACCGTCACGGACACGTTTCATCATATCCTGAAATGCCGGACGGTCAGTATTCTTGCCGGAATATCCGGCATCTTCAAATATCTCATAATTATCCGTTTCCAGAATCAGCTTGCAGTAAGCAACAAGGTCACTACGCTGCATGGGTAGAGAATCCTTATCCACCTGATAGACCGTTGAAACCCGGATATAAATAGCAACTTTAGTTCTTACTTCCTGCGGAAGTGTGTTGATTTTCAAATCATTTCCCCCTTGCGCTTAATTTGGCTCATTCAGGTATTTTTCGAGCGATACCCATACTAATTCCCTGTCGTGGGAATTTGCGGCCTGATAACAGGCAATTAGGCGCTGCAATTCTTCCTTTTCCTTTTCACTACCGACACGAACGGTAGAAGTCTGTTTTTCGTCCATAGCTGAACCTCCGAATAATAATTGATTCACGGCCTGCAGAAGTGAGGAATATCCGCATTTCTGGAATCCTGCATTTTCAATCGAGGCAATAGAAATAGTTTTATGCTCCGGGAACATATCATCCAGAACGGATGTAGGAACGACATAAAAGTCCCACGCATCCAGCAGGGAAGCATCAGGGGATGTGAGNAGAGCAAAGATGTAAANGTCCGAATTACGATTCCGNGAAGTCCATTCACCGCCGATCNNGTGAATGTGCTTCGNTTCAATGCTGAAAGTAAGTCGCTGATTCCCTACATACTGTCTGACATCTTTTCCGTGTTTCAGAGTAAATAGTGATGTGGATTTAACTTCGATGCAGTACCCATTGAAATCAAGGTCATATGCCGCCCATGCTTTCCGCTCCTGCCTGATGCCAAGAGCTTTCATAATAACGAACTCGGCAATACTGCCACGGATAGAACCGTCAAGACAGTTTGCTCCATGCCATTCCCAAAAATCCACGGCATCAAACCCGGCAGGACTGCCAGACAGTATAAATTGAGTGTGCCTGTCAAAAGACATAATCATCCCTCCGTTTCCGGCTTTTGAGCCACTCGAAATATTCAAAAGTGACTATGCTTTTTTCTTGTCTGCATACTTTTCAGGCACATAGGCATGAGTGCGCAGGAAGTCCTTACACATTTCCTGTTTTTCCGCTGGTATTCCCCGGATAATAGAAAGCCAGTCTGCATCATCCTCATTCAGTCCAGAATCAGGGATAGGCAGAGGGGCAGAATAAGCATCCTCACCTGTCACAAGGTAATCAAGTGTGATGCCCAGATACCGGGCAAATCGTAAAGCAAGGTCAATATTCGGGATAGACCCCTTTTTCCACTTACTGACGTTTCCAGTGGATGCTCCGATTGCTTTAAGTACAGTGGTAGCGGTAGTGCCTTTTTCTTGACACACACGATTGACTGTTTCGTAGAAGTTTTCAACGGTTTCCATGATAACGTACCTCCATTTGTAAAATTAAACGCACATTTGGAAAATTAACGCTTGACATAACGCACTATGGTACGCTATACTTCTAAATACGAACTACAAAACGCTATCAAAATGTGCTACACAAAAAAGAACATTCAAAATTATTTTAGCGGTTTTGGTGGCAAAAGTAAACCACAAAAAGGAGGAAGCCACATGAAAAAAAGAGCCGTCCTTCCGCAATGGTGCAAGGAAGCGAAAATCGCCATGATTAGGCAGGATATGACTATGGAGGATTTGGCTGAAAAGACCGGGAAAACCGTAAGATGGATAAGCGGCATCATCAACGGCAGGACTTATAGCCCGAACATAGTCAAAGAAATTAGTGACGTTCTCGGCATTGCTGATTCTGGCAACTTCCTGTAAGCACATCTATATTTTACAACGCAGGAGGTAACAGGAAAATGGATAACGAATGTACGATTGAACACGACAACATATACTTTCGTTGCAGAAAAGAAGCTGCAACGCACAACCAGAAGCTATCCAGCCGGGAGGGGGCTGCTGAACTTCTCGGAATATCGGTATCATCATTGCAAAAGTATGAGTTGGGCGTGACAAAGACGGTCCCGGTAGACATGGTAGTGCTTATGGCAGACCTGTATAATGCCCCGGAGTTGAGGTCTTTATACTGCAAAGGGGAATGTCCGATAGGTCGGGCTATGAACATAGCGACAGAAATCAAGTCGGTTGAAAGCGTAGCAATCCGGCTCATTAAAAAGTTGAGCATGAGGGAAGTGGAGGATATTAAGGAAAAGCTACTGGACATTGCAGATGATGGCGCAATCGGGAAAGAGAAGCAGGAGGAATTGCAGGACATCATGGAGAGGCTTAGTTCCTTGCAACAGAGCATTTCAGAGCTGATGCTTCTTGGAGAAAAATACAAGGGAGGGTGCAGACGATGAGTGAACAGGCAAAGAGGATTCAGGAATATCTTGCATCCGAGTACGGCATCACCACAAGGGAAGAATTGATGTTTGCAGTCGAGAACGACAAAGGAGTGAATGTAGGAATATTCGTCAACGGTGCGGAGAATGGAGGAAAGAGGCTTGCGAAGCAGATTCGATAAAAGAACACAGCATTTGCGGATTAGCGCAAGAATCGCTTTAGGCGTTATGGCTTCCATAGTTCCGATAACTGCACTTGCAACGATTGAGAAACCGCAATCAAAGGAAATTATAGTTATTTCCGCAGAACAGAATCCGACAGGAGAACAGGTAACGACAACGCCGGAGCTGCCTATGTCTGACATAGAAATCTGGATTGTTTTCAGTGATGAAAGCGAGATACAGCCATACGCAGGACATAACTTGACACTGGATGAATGGAAAGACGTGCCGGAGTGGGATATACCGCAGGAATACACAGACACCGGGGGATGTTTGCCGGAATCGGTCAGAGTATATCTGTATAACTTATGCGAACAGCACAATATCAGTTATCCGCTCATGCTTGCACTGATTGAAACAGAAAGCGGCTACCAATGGGATGCAGAAAGCCCGGACGGTTCCTGTAAAGGATATGCCATGATAAGCGATAGATGGCACCGGGAACGGATGCAAAGATTAGGCGTGGAGGATATACACGACCCATACGGCAATTTGGATGTTTCAGTAGATTTTATATCGGAGCTATTTGCTAAATACCATGATGCAAACATAGTTCTTATGTGTTACAACTGCGGAGAATCGGGAGCAGAAAAACTTCTGACAGATGGGATATATAGTACAGCATATTCCGAAAAGATACTGGAAAGGGAGGCTGAAATATCGCATGAGATTTACGNAAATTGACTATGAGGGAATCAGGAAAGTGGCAGAGCAGGAGCAGATCACGTTGACAGACNAAGAANTTNTTNNTGTAGTATTTATCTGCACACGGAAGATTGAGATAAACGGTCNGGAAGCAGATTATATGAATANCCTACTGCCGGATGNAATCAGACATTACGCCGTGAGGCGTGGAGTTAATATTATCACTTTTACAGTGAAAGAAATGGAGGAAATGGAATATGGCACAGATTACAGAGAAACAGTATCTTGCGGAAGTTGAGAAAAGCATTACCGCAGAACTGGATGCCCATGTAAAGGCGCTGCCGTCAGACTTGAATAAGCAGAGATTTATCCTGAACTGTATTACAGTAGTCAGCGATAATCTGAAAGATTTTAGCGGCATCGTTCCGGCATCGGTGGGAGTCACCTTAGCAAAAGGGGCGTATCTGGGATTGGATTTTTTTAACCGGGAATGTTATGCAATCCCTTATGGGGGCAAAGTTCAGTTCCAGACGGACTACAAGGGGGAAATCAAACTTTGCAAAAAGTACAGCAGGAATCCCATTAAGGACATCTACGCTAAACTGGTGCGGAAAGGTGATTTTTTCGAGGAATCTATTGAGAAAGGGGAGCAGAGCATAAATTTCAAGCCCGTGCCATTCAGCAATGAGGATGTAATCGGGGCGTTTGCGGTTGTACTGTATAAAGATGGGTCCATGATGTACGACACAATGAGCGTAGCTGAGATTGAGAAAACACGCTCCACCTACTCCAAAGCAAAGAACAGTCAGGCATGGAAAGAAAGTCCGGGTGAGATGCAGAAAAAGACAGTATTAAGGCGGCTCTGCAAGTTGATTGATTTGGATTTTGACAACATGGAGCAGCGCAGGGCATTTGACGAGGGGGCAGGAGTGGAATTTATAGAAACTCCCTCAAAGGTGATGCGTAAGGGAGCGGATGAAAATACATCTGCGGATGTTCTGGGTGATGATGTGATTGACGGAGATTATCGTGAGTTAGAGCCGGATGCCGGAGTTGGGGATTACGCAGGTATTGACAATATGGATGATTCAGAACTGCCGTTCAGATAGGAGGATAAAGGTGAGAGGAATTGACGAAATTTTTAGTAACTCAGAGGAAATGAGCATGGAAGAAAAGCTGGATGCAATCACAAAACTTTCTGAAATGAGGGCAAGGGGAGCCGTTATTGAAGTTATGGGCGTGGCAATCGAAATTTCCCCTGTCGGAGTTGATGCTCATGCAAACGTAAATAGCACATTGGCTAAGAGGTTCGGACTGGAAAAGACGTTTCAGGATTTTGCAAAAGAGATAACACCGATTCTGGAAAAGTATTCAAAAATTGTTTCAGAAAAGTACCGGGAAGATTTCAAGAGTTTTGTCCGGGGGGGTATGACACCGGGGAGGATGCCGGATTTTCTTATAGAGTTGCTTAAAAGAATGATTGAGTAGAAAGAGAGGATAACAAGATGAACGAATTACAGGTAGTAGCACAGCAGACACCGGGAACAATCGAGTGGAATTTTGAGGAATTGAAGAAACAGCTGATTGAGGAAATGAAGCGGTATGAGAGCATTGCCTACACGGACGATACAATCAAAGAGGCAAAGTCAGATATTGCCGGACTGCGTAAGCTCCAGAAAGAAGTCAATGACAGGAAGATTGAAATTAAGAAAACGTTTCTCATTCCCTATGAAACGTTTGAGAATCAGGCAAACGAGTTAAAAGCGATAATTGAGAAGCCTATCGCTGTGATTGATGAAAAGATTAAGGACTACGAAGCAAGACGGAAAAAGGCGACACTGGAAAAAATCAGAAAGTATTTTGATGAGGTGGCTGCTGTCCTGCCGGATGTGGTCCGGGAAAAGGCTTTCAGGAAAATCTATCAGGATAAGTGGCTCAATGCCACCGCAAAGGTAAGCGAATGGAAAGGCGGTATTGATGCCGGAGTGGAAAATATCAAACAGGACTATGAAACAATACGCTCAATGACAAGCGACTTCGTATCGGAGGGAGTAGCAAGGTATGAGGAATCCCTGATTCTCANTGATGCCATCCAGTATNTGAACAGTCNGCAGAAACAGAAANAGCTTGNGGANGAAAGNGTAGCACAGCAGCNGANGGAAAAAGAGNAANGTNAGAGNATTGCCAGAGAGCAGNAAGNAAGGGAAAAGGCGGCTGAAATGTTCCAGCAGGGATTGAAAGCAGGTCTTAATAATTCTGATGCAAATGCGGCAGATCCGGCGAACCAGACATCAAACGCACTGAAAGGCTCAAATTCGCAGGAAAGCAACGCACATGAAGAAAATCCCATGAGCGAGCAGGAAAAGGCTGCTACAAGCCAGAATGAAGCGGAGAAAGGCTTCCTGATACGTCTTTTTACAGAAAAAGATATTCAGGAAGTGGCGAGGTTCTGCGAATTTAGTGAAATCAGATACGAGGTGGTTAAATGAAGCTGACAGCGGAGAATTATCATTCAAATATTGCCAACTATCAGTTTTGCAGCGTATCTCAATATAAGGACTTTTGCGGAAGTTATGGTAAAAAGGGCTGTGAAAAAACAGCCCTTGCCAAAATATCTGGAAAGTACGCTCCGAAAAAGACAGTTGCATTACTGGTAGGAGGCTATGTGGATGCTTATTTCGAGGGAACGCTTGACAAGTATAAAGAGGATAACCCGGAATGTTTCAAGAAAGACGGTGGGCTGAAAGCAGACTATGTGAAAGCGGATAAAATCATCGAACGTGTCACACAGGACAGAGTTTTTATGAAATATATGTCCGGCCAGAAACAGGTGATTATGACCGCTGAAATGTTCGGTGTTCCATTCAAGATTAAGATGGATTCATATTTGCCCGGACAGGCAATCGTAGATTTGAAAGTTGTAGAGAGCATCCGAAAAGCAAAGTGGACTGGTGATTCTGCACCGATGGATTTTATTGAATACTGGGGCTATGACACACAGGGAGCGGTATATCAGAAAGTGGTGGAGATTGCGACCGGGAAGAAACTGCCGTTCTTCATAGCTGCCGCCACAAAAGAAGATGCTACGGATTTTGAAGTGATAAGAGTACCGCAGACAAAACTGGATGCGGCGCTTACTGCCGTAAAGACGAATCTTCCCAGAATCCAGAGGTTAAAGAGTATGCAGGAAGAACCGACAGCTTGCGAAACGTGCGAGTATTGCAGACAAACTAAAGTCCTCACGGGTCCGATATGGGAACATGAAATAATCTTTGATATTTAACAGGGAGGGCAGAAATGTTGTTCATAGCAGTAGACCAAAACCTAAACGGTGGGAAATTGAGAGTTTTAGCAAAAACGCTTGATTGCTCCGAGAATGAGGCTAGGGGCATACTGATAAATTTATGGATATGGGGTATCAGTAATTGCCGGGAAGATGGATTCATAATGGGAGCTGATAAAAAGGATATTGCGGATGCGCTCAAATCAGGAATGAGGGCTGATCTGGTTCCGGCTTTCGTTGTTGATACACTGATTACCCTGAATTGGATAGAAGCGGATGAGGATGGTTTTTATATCCACGATTGGCAAGACTGGAATCAGATACCGATGGAGTATTATGCCATGTTGGATAAAGAGGAAAAACGCCGTAAAGCCAATGCAGACCGGGTAAGGAAGCACAGGAGCAAAACGGAATCAGGAAAGGGCGAACGTGGAGCAGAGGAAACGGATGCCGGGGGAGATACACCCGGAGAGAGTAGATATTCTGCAAACTTTGAATCTTTTTGGAAAGCATATCCCCGGAGAGTAGATAAGGGGCAAGCATACAAAAAGTATCAAGCAAGGCTTAAAGATGGATTCACGCCGGAGGAATTGCAGGAAGCAGCAGAGAATTACGCTAAACAGTGCGCCAAAGACCACACCGAGCAGAAATATATCAAACACGCAAAAACTTTTCTTGGGGATGCTACCCCATTCGTGGAGTACATCACGAAAAGGAATGAGGATAAGCAACCGTATGATGAGAATAATCCATACGCAGGACTGACGTAGGGGGTATGAAATGCTGATGGAATACATAAAGTCAGTAAGCGCAGACCGGGAGCCAGAAATGAGGCCGGGAGATTACAGGAATGAGGATGGCTTGATAGTATGCGGAAAATGCGGCATCCCACGCCAGAAAAAAATCAAATTTCCATTTACGGATGAAATGGTAACAGTTCATTGCGTTTGTTCTTGTGATGAGGCAGAAAGAAGCAAAGTAGAAGAACGCCTCCGAAAACAGGAAGAAATGATTCAGATAGGCGTTTTGAAAAATACAAGCCTTATGGATAGTAAGTACATGGATGTAACTTTTGAGAAATATGAGCAGGATGCCGACAATGCCAAAGCCTATAAAGTAGCAAAGAATTATGTTGCACACTTTGAAAAAATGTATACCGGGAATCAGGGGATATTATTTCATGGTCCGGTTGGAACTGGAAAGACCTATACGGCAGCCTGTATCGCAAATGAATTATTGAATAGCAATATCCCGGTGATTATGACATCGTTCGTAAAGATATTGCAGGAGATTCAAAATCCAGATGTGGACGAGGGTAAATTTCTCCAAAGGCTAAACTCCGCAAGGCTTTTAATCATAGACGATTTGGGAGTTGAGCGGAATACGGATTATGCACTGGAAAAAGTTTATAACGTGGTAGATAGCAGGGTAAGGGCTGCAAAGCCTATCATCCTGACAACTAACCTTACATGGGAAGAACTGACAAGGGAGCAGGATTTACGGTACAAGAGAATTTTTGACAGGATTCTTGAAGTGTGCTACCCGGTCCATGTTCCCGGAAAATCGCACAGGATAAAGAAAGCCGCTCAACGAATGAATGATACAAGAAAAATTTTGGAGGGATAACACTATGAAAAAAACAGTAGCACAGAGCATCAAGAAATACCGCTTGTCTGCCGGAATGTCACAGGTCGAGCTTGCCCGGAAAATTGGAAAATCAGAAACGTACATCCGGGATGCTGAAAATGCCAGAAATGATGTGACGGTAACGGTGTTAGAACAGATTGCCGGGGCGGTAGGCGTTCCGCTGATAAAGATGTTGGATAACTCATACGGAGAGGAAAAGTCTGTATTTGATGATTTTGTAAAGCTCCGTATCTACAATCTGGAAGAAAGGCTTACGGTGTCTGGAATCCTGATTAAGAATGGATATACGGTAGGCCAGACAAAGCAGAAAAGAACCGAAACAGGGAAAGTGCTTGATTATTTTCTTGTGGCAAAGCTGGATAACGAGAACGCTGATACGGCGAGATAGGAGGAAATATGAAATACAGAACAAAACCAGCTGATCCGGTAACAGTAGATGCTTTTCGTTACAATGGTACGCTTTCAATCCCGGCAGTGAGTAAAGATTCTGACAAAGAAACGGATGCGCCGGAATGGGCGGCACTTGCTTTTCTGCGTGGAGAATTGTTTTACACTCCAACATATCCACACGGCAAAAAAGAACTTTATATAAAAAAATCAGTCGGAAAGTGCAAAGTAGAAATAGGCTCATACATAGTAAAAAGTGATGAGGGAGAAATATACAGTTGCCCGGCAGAACATTTTGAAAGATGTTTTGAGGAATACCCAGCGATACAGGAATGTAAACCGATAAGGCGGCTTGATGAAATCCTGTTGCTGGATGAGAACGAGTTGACACCAGAGGAAAAAGAAAGAATTGAAAGAGTTAAAAAGATTCCTGAACACGTAAAAGATGGGTATATCAATATCAAGGTTATGTTGAATCGGGAGGTTTTGGACAGAGAAAAGTTCATAGATGCCATCAGTGATTATTTGGAGGGATTTACAGAGGGGGTGAATGTAAATGGGTAATTCTGTATCATTCACAATATACGGCGAACCAAAGGGGAAAGGCAGACCGAGGGTAGCGGTGAGGAAATTTAAAAAGGGTGACGGTACAGATGGAACATTTTCACAGGCATATACGCCAAAAGATACCGTAAACTATGAGAACCTTGTCAAGACGGAATACAGTCTGCAATGCGGTGATTTCATTTTCCCGGATAAGCAGATGCTTGATATGCGGATTCAGGCGTTTTATCCTATCCCGAAAAGCGTAAGCAAGGTACAGAGGGAGCGGATGATAAATCACGAAGTAAGACCGACAAAGAAGCCGGACAGTGATAATATCATCAAGATTATTGCCGACAGTCTGAATAAGTTGGCGTATCACGATGATAGCCAGATTGTAGATGTAATGTTCCGCAAGTTCTACTCTGAGAAACCAAGAGTGACAGTAACAATAATAGGATTGGAGGATGCGAAAAATGGCAAAAAATGATGTAGTAGAAACAATGGACTTGACGATGGAGGGAGAGCCGTTTGATGATTTGCGGAGGAATTTTAACATTATTCTCCAAAGGCTCATTAAGAACATGAGCGACACGGATTCAGATGAGGCTAAAATCAGTATTGCGGTAGAAGTGAAGCTGGACACCGAATTTATCCCGGAATACAAAGACGGTAAGCAGAAAGGCGGCAGGGATATTAAGAAACCGACTTTCAAGCACAAGGTTACATCTGCAATATCCGTTAAGGATGAGGAAAGCGGTGTCCGCAATACGGAAATGGAGCTTGTCTGGGATGAAGAACAGAAAATGTACGTCCTTAAACCTGTCTTGGGTGGGGAACAAATGACAATGAATGACTATATGAAACAGCAGGCAGATCAGGAAGCAAAGGAAGCGGAGCAGGATAAACTCACGACTGACCCGGATAAGAAATGGATGAACGTACAGCAGATAGAGGGGCCGACAGCTGATGAGGGAGCGTTGCCCGGTCCGACAGCTGATGAGGGAGCATTGCCGGGGCCTGTCAATGATGATAACTCTGATAATGTGATTGATGGAGAGTTCCGGGAGCTGGGAGAAGATGAAACCGGGGAAGATGGAGAGCTTTCAGATGAGCCGGAAAGTGAAGAGGAACTGATAGACGATGGCACAGGCGAGGATGACGGATACAGCTACGATGAGCCGGAAAATGATACGGAGGGTGAATAATATGGCATACGGATGTTACAGCGAGGGAGAATCAAGGTGTAGGAGTTGTGGAGCGAAAATACTTTTCATCAAGAGCGAAAAGGGCAGATTCATTCCCTGCAATCCTACCGTAACCAGATACAAAATGGAGAACGGAGGCAAGGAAAAGGTAGTGCTTGATACCGGGAAAGTAGTAAGCTGCCGGACGGATATTTCTGCCGAGGAAATGGACGGAGTAGGTTACATATCGCATTTTGCCACCTGCCCGAACGCAAAGGTGCATAGGAAAGGTAAGTCTGGGAGATAAGACATCCCGGAAACGGAAAAAGCCCTCTGGTTTCCCAGAAAGGCTTTCCACATAAACGGTAATGCCATCATAGCATGGCTAATGTGAGAAGTCAAGAGAAATCGGAGGGATAATGTCATGGGAGCTAACAGCAAATCAAAACCAAAGACCTATGCAATCAAAAAAGAAGAATTAGACCAGCTTGTTGAACAGGCGGCAGTTGCCGGGATAGATGCTTTCAGGAATGAGGAAAAGAAAGCAAGGAATAAGATTATAAACCGCAATCTACACAACACAAGGAAATTACTGGAATCATACCGCACTTTGAAAAACGACTTGCAGCATAGCGACTATGAAACGGAAGATGCCCAGATGGAATTGCGCTTTAAGTGCATTGAGGATTTGATGAAGCCGGGCGAAACGAGTATGGATGAGGTTATGGCAAAAGAGATTTCCAGATTACAGGAAAACGCATGGAGAAAACGGCAGATTGAAAGGGCGATAGAACTTTTGAAAGAGGATTGCTCCAGACCGGGAGAGCCGGAGGCAATGCGGAAGTACCGGGTAATCATGGGTCTGTATATTCAGGATGAGAAGATGGATTATGCAGAACTGGCAGAGAAAGAGAACGTAGTAGAGCGTACAATCTACCGTGATGCCTCTGATGCCTGTAAAATGCTTGCACCTTACCTTTTCAGCGTGGATGCTATTATAAATTGAGCATGAGGCTGTAACGAGCTTATACAGGGTCAAAAAAATGTCATTGCCATTTCAAACGCACCAAAGTAAAATGATAGCGTACAAATTTATCGAAATGGTGTCGTGTAAATTCGTACATTCGTTATCCCCTCAACTGGGGTGCATACAGACTGTACCCCATGTCGATAATTACAGTGGCTGTCATGTGCCATTTTTTCAAATTCCATTTCATACCAAAAGAAGCCCTTGCCGGGGCTTCTTTTATTTGCCGGGGAATGGAGGAAAGGAAAGAGTATGGGTGAAGAGAAAAAAATTATACTGAAAATGGGAGTACCCATTTCGTTGTTGAAATTCGATTTTGGTAATCCCCGAAAAATCACAAAGAAGAAAAAAGAAGAACTGCGTAGGTCCATGCAGACATACGGTGATTTTGGATTGATTCTGGTAGATGAGCAATACAACGTCATAGGAGGCACACAGAGGGCAACTGTTATCAAAGAGGATAACCCGGATGCCACAGTGGATGTAAAAGTGCTGATAGGCTATTCAGAGGCAGAATTAAGAGCAATCAATATCCGGGATAATACCCACGCCGGGGAATGGGATATGGATTTACTTGCAGACTGGACTGCAGACCTCAATCTTGAATTGGGGCTTGACCTGAAAGCCGCTGATCCGGCTGAAAGGAAAAAGAAAGAAATGGAGCTTATCAACTATGAGAAGTACAATTATGTGCTTCTGGTGTGCCGGAATGAGCTTGACTATAACGAACTGACCCGAAAGCTGGGTATCAATGGTGCAATCGTCAAAATGAATGATAAGAAGAAACTGCGGGCAAGGGCAATCTGGTACGATGAGATAAGCGCAAATATAGTAGAACAGCCGAAAGAGGATGGAGGGGGAACTGATGCAGGATAAGACGTTAGGCGTATATGTTCCCTCATACAAGAGGAGCCATGATATAAAGACGTATCATGTTTTGAATGATTGCACATACGTTGTCCGGGAATCGGAAGCGGATGCCTACCGAAAAGCAGGAGTTGAAAAGATATTGACTGCCCCGGATTCTGAAATAGATTCGCTTCCAAAGGTGAGACAATGGATTATAGACCACACGCCGGAGGATGTGGTAGTACAGATTGACGATGATATAACAGGATTCTCTTATGTGAATAAAAATAATCTGGTCCGCATTGAGGATATGGATATAGTGGATACAGAGTTTGAGCGGATCGGGCAGATAATAAGTGACTTGCGGATAGGCTTTGCCTCTATTCGGATGCAGGAAAATGTTATCAAGTACAATGAGGAATTTCGCTTCCAGTCTACAATCGGATTGATATGCTGGTTTAACAAAGCCGGACTGAAAAGCAGGTATGATACAAATATCCGTTTCAAAGCAGATATTGATTTCCAGTTACAGGAATTGCTTTATAACAGAATCATTATTGTGCCGGAGTATTTCAGAGCGAGAGCCATATATGATAAAAACGAGGGAGGAAACAGCGTGGATAAGAACACAAAGACCCTCAATGCCACAGTGGAGTACATGAAAACCAAGTGGGGCAGATATTATGAACATAATTTTAAAACGAACCAGTCAAAAGCAAAAGTGCGGAGGTAATCGGGAATGAAAGAATACAGTGTTTTAATTATTGGATATGGAACGGTAGGGCACAACCTATTCCGGGAACTGGACGGACACGGACTATTGATAGATACCGTGGATAAGAAAAGGCCGGAACTGAACCAGAAACGGATGCAGAAATACGATGTAGCTTTCGTATGTGTTGACACTCCAAGGATTGAGGGAGAAAAAGGAGTGCCTTGCGATTGTAGCGAGGTTGTGAACGCTATCCGGGATAATGAGGCAGAACTTTATGTGATTAAGAGTACAGTGCTGCCGGGGGTAACAGAGGGAATCAGGAAGAATACAGCAAAGCATATTGTCTTTTCCCCGGAGTATTACGGAGGCACACAGCATTGTAACAATTTCCATTTTGATTTTACCATAGTGGGAGGCAGCCGGGAGGATTGCAAGAAGTTAGTGCAGATGCTCCAAAGAGTGTATGATGCACGACATCAATTCAGGATAACAGACAGCAGGACAGCGGAGCTCGTGAAGTATATGGAAAATGCCTACCTTGCAACGAAAGTATCTTTCTGCAATCAGTTCTTCCAGATTGCGGAAGCTGCCGGAGTAGACTATGAGGAATTGCGGGAGCTTTTCATTCTGGATGAAAGAGTGAATCCCTCTCATACATTCGTCTACCGGGATAAGCCGTACTGGGATAGCCATTGCCTGAATAAAGATGTGCCGGCGATTGCGGAGTATTTCAACGCTCCATTCCTGAGAGAAGTAGTTGCTTTTAATAATTATTGCCGGGAAAGGTCCGGGGATGGCAAAACAGAGAAAAAGGAAAATCACGGACAGGGGCCGGAAACAAAAATAAAGGCATCAACAATGCCGCCACCGCCAACCGCAGATCCGGTATGGGGTGAATATTTCGGTAGAATGGCAAGAATTACACGGATGTGGAAAATAATCATAGAACCTATGTTGTAGTTTTGTGAACAAAGAGTTAATTTTTTGAAATCGGTCAAGAAAAGGTTTGCGTGGCATTCCCGTGTGGCAACCGTCAGTGATAAAATAAAAGAAAAAGTGAGGTATGAACATGGGATATGATTTAAGGACAAACAGAGGCTACGACCTGTACGAAGTTGCATCGGCATTACAGAAGTCCATACGCCGGGGAGATTACAGAGTTGCCGGATATATGGCGTTAGAACTTTTCCCGAATTATGCTGAATATTGCTGGAAGCGATTGCTGACAGTATCAGCGGAGGATTGCTTCGGAGTGGTAACGCAGGAGATAAAGGCGCTGTATGATTCTTTCCATGTTGTGAACAAAGGAAAGAAAGCGGCAGACTTCGGAGGGAGGATTTTTATATCAAAGGCAGTTATCCTTTTATGTTTATGCAAGCACAACCGGGATGCAGACATTTTGAGCAATTTCGTTTATGACCGTAAAAAGGGAATATCTGATGAACAGATTGAAAAGGTGATGCAGGAGGTAAGGGCAGAGAAAATAGATATACCCGAATATACCTACGACTGCCACACCCGGAGGGGGAAGAAAGCAGGGAGGACAAAAGAAGAGTTCTTCCAGACAGAAGAGGATGCGCTGAAATATCGGCAAATGTCATTGTTCGATGATATAAACCTGTCACTGGTGTAAGCGCACCGGGAGAATAAAGAATTAAGGGTGAACAGCAAATTGCAGTTTGCCCTTTTTCTGCGTAAGGCGGTGGTGATGTGAACGAAAAGAATCTGATACAGAACTCACAACGAACGCCGAGCGAACGCCGAGAATCAGCACGAAAAGCCGGGATTGCATCTGGGGAGGCAAGGCGCCGGAAAGCGGATATGCGGAACTCCATGCAGAACCTATTGAGTATGAAGATTACGCCGACGTTAGCTCAACAGTTACAATCTTTAGGATTAGTTGGTGACGAGTGGACGTATTCAGACCTGATAAATGTTTCTGCTATGCAGCAGGCAATGAAAGGCAATGTACGAGCTATGGAGTTCGTGAGAGATACAGCCGGATATAATGCGGAGCTGTTACTACATGAACAGGAATTTGAATATAAGAAGTCTCAGGAATCCGGCACAGGTACAGAGATAGAGGATATTCAAGAAACCATAGTTGAAATCTGGGGCTATGAAGCATGGGAAATGATACTTGCGGATGGAGTACCGACAGTGCTTGTGAAGTCAGTAGGCTTCCATTTTGGAAATAAGCATATTGACTATATCAGGAAATGCCACAATAGCTTATACAATATTGCAGAGGGAGCAGTAAGAGCCGGAAAGACGGTGGATAATGTTCTCTCTTTTGCTTTTGAGCTATGCCAGTCAAAGGATAAATTTCATCTTGCTACCGGGTCCACAATGGCAAATGCAAAACTGAATATCGGTGATGCCAACGGTTACGGCTTGGAACATATATTCCGGGGTCAATGCAAGTGGAGCAAATACAAAGACAATGATTGCCTCATCATCCGGGGGCCTTATACTGGATTCACGGAAAAAGTAGTCATTTTTGCCGGGGGTAAATCCTCTGATAGTTACAAGAAAATCCGTGGAAATTCCTACGGTATGTGGATAGCAACGGAAATAAATCTGCACCACGATAATACCATAAAGGAGGCTATGAACCGTCAGCTTGCCGCAGATGTGATTAAGATATTCTGGGATTTGAACCCGGAGCATCCAAAAGCACCTATTTATGTTCAATATCTGGATAAGTGGCTAGAGAAATCCGAAAAAGGTGAGTTGATCGGCGGCTACAATTACGAACACTTTACCATTTTTGACAATGAGAACATATCCGAGGAAAGGTTCAAAGAAGTAATCAGCAGATACGAACCGGGAAGCATCTGGTATATCCGGGATATTGAGGGAAAGAGAAGCATTGCAGAGGGTCTTATTTACCACAAAATAGCGACTTCCATAGCCGCAAAGGATAACCTATACCTGATGAAGAAAAAAGCCGTAAAGAAGCTGATAGAGCAGGGAGAGGTTATAAAGATAAATGTGGGGGTAGACTTTGGAGGAAACGGTTCAGGTCATGCTTTTGTTGCTACTGCCGTAACGCATGGATATAAGTTGATGATTGTCCTGAAAACAGAAAGGCATTTAGGTGATGATATAGACCCGGATGTTTTGGGGAATCTTTTTATAGAGTTCTTAAAGGTTATTCTGGATGAATACGGATTTGTCACAAGGGTATACGCAGATTCAGCAGAACAGGTATTGATTCGTGGACTGCGAAATGCGCTTGTAAGAAACCTTATGGGCGACATTAAAATAGCAAATGCCCTGAAAAGCAAGATAACGAACCGAATATTTTTAACAACCGCCATGATTGCACAGGGGCGGTTTTTTTATACTGAGGACACAGAAACATTCCAAGAAGCGGTGAGTATGGCGGTATGGGATAGCACCAAAATAGCACTTGAAAGATTGGATGATGGCACATCTGACATTGATACACTGGATTCTTTTGAGTACACGATTGAACGTGACTACAAGAAGTATATTGATGTTATACCGGGAGGCGATGAGGGAAAATGATACAGGGATTGATTAACAAAGTGGCATCCAGCTTCATGCCGAAAGCAACGTTAGAGGATAAGATTAGGACACAGACAGTAATATCCTCAAAAATGCTGAACGCTATTAAGTTATGGACGGAAATGTATGTTGACTTGCCAACGTGGAAAGGAGAAAAAGGGCTTAATACAAAGACCCAGAACATCCCGGCTGCAATAGCGAGGGAGTTTGCAAGGCTGATCACGCAGGAGAGCGAGATAAGCGTAGGCGGTGATGTGAGAGGAAAATATATCAATGAACAGATGCAGAGGTTTTTGAGATATTTTCCCTCAAAAGTAGAAATGTACTGCGCCAAAGGTGGAATGTTCATTAAACCTTATATGAGCGGCAACAATGTGATTCTGTCCTATTATACAGCTGATAGAGCTTTCCCTACTGCATACGACACCAACGGCGATATATCCGGGGCAGTATTTATAGAGCAGATGAGGAAAGGTGATTATGTTTACACAAGGCTTGAATGGCACTCCATGACGTACAATGCGGATATTCAGGAAGAACCGAAAGAGGACAGCCCAGATGATACTGTGGAGACACCGCAGAACACAAACCTTTACCGTGTAACCAATCAGGCGTTCCGTTCGGAAAAGTTGGTATCGTACAGCGGAGATACGGAATTTGATATGCTGAATTGTCGTTATCCATTGCAGGATGAGATTGACCTGAAAACAGTAGATGAATGGTCCGACATTGAGCCGGAAGTAAGTATAGTGGGGCTTGAAGCTCCGCTTTTTGTTTATATCAAAGTTCCGGGGGCAAACAATGTTGACAGCTATTCCCCTTTAGGCGTTTCCGTATATTCACTTGCGATAGATACCATCCGGGAGGCAGACAGACAATATACCAGATGTATCAATGAGTATGAATTGAAAGAAGCTGCTATCCATGCTTCCGCTGACTTGTGGAAAAGCGACAAATCAGGTAATCCGATTCTGCCGGAGGGGAAAGAGAGAGTATACAGAGTGTTGGACGATGCCGGGCAAGAACAAAGCACAATCAAAGATTACAGTCCTGACATAAGAGATTCCTCATTCTTTAACGGCCTGCAGGAGTTATTAAGGAAAATCGAGTTTCTCACCGGGCTTGCCTATGGAACATTGTCTAAGGTACAGGAAAGGGAAAGTGCGGCGAAAACGGCGACTGAAATCAAGATGTCAAAGCAACGTTCGTTTACTACGGTTGGCAATATGCAGAAAGAGATTCAGGATGGATTGAGTAAGGTATGTGATGTAGTCAATGCCCTTGCCGACCTTTACGATTTGTGCCCGGCAGGAAGTTATGAGCTGGCGTGTTCGTGGGGGGATAATGTTCTGGAAGATACGGACATTGAGTATCAGAGGCGTTTTCAGCTGATGATGGCTGGGCATCTTAGACCAGAGGCTTTCTTATCATGGTATTTCGGATGCCCGGAGAAAGAAGTTCCGGAGAAGTATATGCCGGGATTATCCGCTATTCAGAACGGAAACAAAGATAAGGATGATAAGGACGGTGGTGCGTAATGCTGACACCTGAATACATCGAGGGAATAGGCAGTGAGTATATGGAGCTTACATACATCTATGAAAATTCCGTTGTAGAGGATATTGCTCGGAAGATAGTTAAAACAGGAATCCTCACCGATTCTGCACAGTGGCAATCAATACAGGCACAATACAGCGGAATGCTTATGGATGATATAATTGAGAAAGTGGCCTCATATACAAAGTTCTCACAGGAAGAGGTAAGACAGATTTTTGAGGATGCCGGAGCGGAGTGCATACAGATTGAATCCTCATACGTTACAGCTGCCGGGGGAAAGGAAATAGCACTTGCCGGAAGCGGAGCAATGAGGCGATTGTTGGATGAAAATATTGCACTGATGAACCGGGAAGTAAAGAACCTGACAGGAACAACCGCAATAACCTCACAAATGGCATATTTGAACGCAACGAATTTAGCCTATATGCAGGTTACATCCGGGGCGTTTTCTTATCAGGATGCTATTGTGAGAGCGATAAGGGCGACTGCGATTGATGGAGTAAAAATCAGATATCCGTCCGGGAGGAATGCAAGCATTGATACGGCAATCAGACGGTCAGTGCTAACAGGAGTTAATCAGGCTGCCGGGAAACTGACTGAAACTTACGCATCCGAATGTGGATGTGAGTATTATGAGACAACCGCACATTTCGGCGCAAGACCCTCACATCAAGAATGGCAAGGTCAGGTATTTAAGATAAGTGGCTCCGATGGACGATATAAGAATTTTTACGATGCCACCGGGTACGGTTCCGGGGACGGATTATGTGGGTGGAATTGCAGACACAGCTTTCATATGTTCTGGCCGGGAATATCCCAGAGAGCATACAGCGCAAAGCAGATCAAGTCATACAATGACAAAACAGTTTCCTACAATAACCACTCCATGACTGAATACGAAGCATCACAGGAACAACGGAGGCAGGAGAGGGGAATCCGGGAATCAAAAAGAGTGCTTGCAGCTGCTAATGCGGCGATTAAGGCGACTGATGATGCGGAATTGATAAATGCCCTGAAAGAAGAATATAAAACAGAATCGGTACGATTAAAGCAGAGAGAGGCGACACTGAAAGACTTTTGTAACCAGACGAACCGAAGTTATGACAGCTTCAGGACACAGGTACATGCAACACTGGACGATAAAGGACGTATTACTCATTTTGATAGGTCTGCATCCCAAAGGGCAGTATGGGCGAACCGAAAAGCACAGGCACAATAACTGATTAAGAGGCTTCCTGATTACAGGAGGCTTTTTTAATATCCAAAATTAAAAAACAGGAGGAATGAAAGGAAATGAAAAAACAGGAGTTAATGGAGCAGTACCGGGAACTGAAAGAGGCAGGAAAAGAGGTTGATCTCGTTATCCTCTACATCCATATGCAGACAGGTGAGCAGGAAACAATCGTTAATCCCAATGTGGAGGCAAAGATTGAGTACATTGAACGGGCATACAATGAAGATTTGGTTCTGAATACCTGCAAAGACATTTACATCACGGAAGCAATCTTCTCAACGTCTGATGAGCCTATGAGTTTCGGGGATGCACTCACCGAAGCGAAAGACGGAGCCAAGATTGCAAGAGCCGGATGGAACGGAAAAGGTATGTGGGTAAGAATGATTGTTCCTACCGGCCCGGCAGAATGTGATAACGGAATGGAAAATCTGCCTTATCTGGAAATGAAAACCGCAGATGATAAGCTGGTCCCGTGGCTTGCATCACAGACAGACATTCTTGCGGAGGATTGGGTAGTTGTAGAGGTTGCCCCGGACGAGGAATAAACGGAGAAAAGCGACTGATGTATTATTAGGCGCATATAGGCAGAAAACACACCGCAATGAATAAATTACCAACGGTGGAAAGAAAAAGCCACCATGAGCCTGTAACGCACGGAAACAGGCATTAAAAACTGAATATAGGAATTGATAAAACCGGGCGGCTTCAATCATGGAGCTGCCTGTTTTAATATGCCCTGTGGTAAGGCTTAAACTGCCTCCTGCCTTGTGGCGTGGCATATAAAACGCCTCTTCCCCTAGCGTGTCGGGATATAAATGCACGATAGCAGAGCCGGAGTGAACCGGAATCTAAACGAAATCAGCGAAAGGATGGTAAGAATTATGGCTTACGAATTTTTAAAGAAACTTTTTGGAACACCGAAAGACGGAGAACAGAAAAAGGCTATGACCTATGAAGAACTGGAAGCGGCGATTGATGCGGCAAAGGATATTCAGGTGATAGACCTGAAAGCCGGAGGGTACGTTGCGAAAGAGAAGCTGGATGGAAAAATCATCGAGCTGGACGGAGTAAAGAAACAGCTTGAAGATGCCAACAAAGAAATCGGTTCCTATAAGGAAATGGATATTGACGGCATCAAGAAATCTGCTTCTGATTGGGAAACCAAGTACAAAGAGGACACCAAAAAGTTACAGCAACAGCTCAAAGACCAGCAGAGGCAGTTTGCGGAGGATAAATTTTTCTCCAAGTATCAGTTTTCGGATGATTACGCAAAGGCTGGTGTGCTGGCAGAGTTCCGGTCAAAGGAATTTAAGTACGATGAAAAGAGCGGCACTTTCCTTGGTGCAGAGGAATACATGAAAGGAATCATGGAATCCCACAAGAACGCTTTCGTTGTAGCTGATGCAGACCCGGACAATGACGAAAATAACGGTGGTAACGNCGGTANTCAGAATCAGCAGAANCAGCCCCCGAAGCAGAACCCGAGATTTTTAGGTCAGCCGGGAAATCAGGGTGGAGGAACTGGCGGCACAGAGAGCAATATTTTTGGAATGAACTTTACAGGAGTGCGCCCGAACCCGAACACCCAGAAACAGTAAACCATCCGCTTATGCGGAAATTTTATTTTACGGAGGTAATGTTAAATGGCAGCATTAAATTACGCAAAAGATTATCAGGCAGCATTGGAGCAGGCATTTCCTTATGTGCTGAATTTTGGCAGACTGTATCAGTCTCCCAGCAACAGCAGATTTTCTTTTATCGGAGCTAAGACAATCNCCGTTCCTACAATCCTNACAACTGGTAGANCGGATNCAAACCNTGATACNATCGGTCAGAAAAAGAGAAACTATGATAACGACTACACGGAGTTCACATTGAAGAACTTCCGTTCGTGGGAAACTCTGGTACATCCGAGGGATATTGCAGAAACGAAAGGCGCTGCGGCAATCGGGAATATCACACAGGTATACAATGAAGAGCAGAAATTCCCGGAAATGGATGCTTACTGTGTTTCTAAAATTTTCTATGAGTGGTCCGAGCTGGGAATGAAGCCGAAAGAAGTAACACTCACAACGCAGAATGTCCTGACAACATTTGATTCTCTTATGGAGTACATGGATAACAAGCGCGTTCCTATGGTCGGGCGTGTGCTTTATGTGACACCTTCCGTCAAGACGCTGTTGAAAAATGCAGATAAGATTCAGAGGACGATTGATGCAGGTTCCGCAAACAATGCACTCAATCGGGCAGTAAGCCGTTTGGATGAAGTAGAGCTTATTTCCGTTCCGGAGGAATTGATGAGAACTCTGTATGACTTCACCGTTGGCTGGAAAGTGGCTGATGATGCACAGCAGATTCGTATGTTCCTCATCAATCCCCTTGCGGTTATCACGCCTATGGTGTATAACTTCGCACAGCTTGACGAGCCGAGCGCAGGAACACAGGGCAAGTACGATTACTATGAGGAATCCTACGAGGATGTTTTTGTGCTTCCGCTGAAAAAGGATGCGATTCAGTTTGTAGTAGATCCGGCTGATGATGATAAAGGCGAAGAGTCCGAACAGGGCGCAGCATGATTGAAGTAAGTCACACATCAATTTTTTAAAAACAGAGGGGCAACTTTTTGAGCGTTGCCCCTCATAACTATTCCAGACATATCAGGAGGTAAAATGTAAAATGGCAAACGAAATTAAGGTAAGACTGAAAAACCGTGTTCTGAAAGTTCCGGCTGAGGATAAAGAAAAGTATCTCCAGCAGGGATATACAGTGTACGATATGGCAGGAAACGTGATTGCGGAACCTGCCACGGATGCTAATAAGCTCAAAGGGGCAAAAGCCGAAATTGCATCCCTGACCGCAAAACTGAAAGAGGCAGAGGAATATGCCGAAACCAGAGATAAGGAACTGGATGCGGCAAAAGCGGAGTTGGATGCACTGAAAACGGAACTGGATGCGGCAAAAGCGGAGATTACAGCCAAAGGTTCCGAAATTGCATCCCTGACCGCAAAACTGAAAGAGGCAGAGGCGGCGGATAAAACTGCGGCAAAAGCGACAAAGACATCCGGGAAAGATACTACCGATAAAGCAGAAAAGTAACAAGGAGGCATTGAAAGGCTCTGACAGGCCCAAACAGGCAATTCAGACCTTTTAACAATAATTTGCAAGGGAGTGTGATTTTAAATGTCCCTAGAGGCTACAACAAAGCCATATGTGAACTTTAAATACTATTCCAGTGCTAACGGTTACATGGGTGATGAGATTCAGGATGAAAAGACTTTTAAGAGAATAGTAAAAAGGGTAACGCCAATTCTGGACGAAATCACATTCAACCGTGTAAAGAAATTAGAGGTAATCCCGAACTGCGTTAAAGATGCTCTATGCGCTATGTGTGAAGCATATGCCGGGCTTATGGTCCGGGGAGAAGAACGCAAGGTGCTTTCGGAGGATAACGACGGATTCAAGCAGACGTTCAAAGAATATGACGAAGTAGCAATCCGGGCGCAGATTGTCGGAGCAGGAAAGGCTTATCTGCAAAATACGGGGCTTCTTTACAAGGGGGTGTATCAGGATGATAACTAATGCTGACATCACCCTCTTTAATAGATTTTATGACAGCAAAAACAGGCAGGATATTTTCTTGCCAACGGTGATTAAGGGAGTTTCTCTGTATATGAAAAGCGGCTCATCCGGCGATAATAAATTCCGGGAAAGCACAGCAACCTATAAAATCCGTATACCGATAGATGCAGACATGGGCGAAAGCTCATACGTTGATCTGGTGGAATACTGCAAGATGGATTTTGAGGATGCTAAAAAGCACTGGACGTTACAGGCGGATTCAATAGTAATTCTTGCGGTTGTCGAGGAATCAGATGCACAGGGAAAGGCAAAGCTGACGGAGCTTTCAAAAAAGTACGGCACATTTGTTACTGTAACAGACTTTTCCGACAATACCACAAGAGGCATAAAGAGGATGGCACACTGGAGGATAGGGGGTGTGTGATGGCAAATCTGGAAATAAAAACACCGAGAGGGTGCATTATCAATACCGCAAACGGAAAGGCAGAATTGACATGGAACAAAGCCGCCCTTGCTTCACGACAGCAACATTTTGAAAGAGCGCAGATATTCGTTGATAGTGAAGTGCTGCGGCTGTGCAGTCCTTTAGTTCCATTCCAGACCGGGATGTTGGATAAGTCCGGGAAGTTGGGTACGGAGATAGGAAGCGGAGAAGTAAGATATATCGCTCCTTATGCGGCAGCACAGTATTACAACACATCCGAGAGCAGACCCTATGATGCACAAAGAGGCGCAAAGTGGTTTGAACGTATGAAAGTCGGCCATAAAAAGGAAATTCTGGACGGAGCGAAAAAAATAGCGGGAGGTGGTTAAAATAACGCCACAAGAGGAATCAGGAAGCAGTAAGCAAATTATCAACGTGCTTGCTGATTTTTTTATGGGATGCCCCCTTATGAAAGATGGGAAGTTTAACATTGACTATCTGGGGAGCGAACCTATTCAGTATGCGCTTGAAGTGTTACCATGCAATCCTGTAATCAAGAAGTATATAGACGGTAGCGGAGTGTACAGACATCAATTCGCGTTCACCAGCCGGGAATACTGCAATCAGGAACGGATGCAGGCTATTGATAACAGCGCATTTTACGAGAGTTTCTTTAATTGGGTGGAATCACTCAATTATAAGGACGAATCCGGGAAGTCCAGATTGCCGGACTTGTCGGAATGCGAGGGCATCACAGCAAAGTCTATTCACTGTCTGACGAATGGCTACGCTTTTGAGGGAACAATGACAAATGCAAGATACCAGATACAGGTAGAATTGCAGTATATTAAGGAGGTAAACAATGGGTAAAGAAGTAACACAAAGACATGAGATTGCCGACTATCTCAACGTCGGTACAGCAACGGATGAAAAGTACGCTTTGATGGGAGCTGGATTTACCGCTTTAGGGGAGAGTCCGAACGCACAGACCAAAACAAAGAAGTACATCAACGAAAAAGCATCCACGACCAACGTAAACAGCTATCAGCCGCAGTTTGATTTCGAGGCAGACCAGATAAAGGATGATGAAGCTGTTCAGTTCATCTACGGAGTAGGACGGAATGAGAAAACCGGGGCAGGATGTATCACACAGTACGTTCGGGTGGAGCTTTGGAATCCGGTAGAGGGAGAAGATAACACCTTTACTGCCCGGAAATTTGATGTTGCCGTTGTTGTTTCCAAAATGGACGGCGAGGACGACCAAGTAATATCCGGCTCCTTGAACGCACAGGGCGACTTCACGGATGGCAAATTCAACACAAAAACAAGAACCTTTACCGAAGCAGAAGCGGCGGCAGAGTAACAAATACAATCAGGAGGTAAGCAGGTATGTTTGAAATTAAAGGAGTGCAGTTTGATGTTGATATTCTGGATGCTGATGTTATGGAACGGCTTGAAGATGCCGCTGAAAGAATCCAGAAAAGAGTAGCGGAGGAAAAAGCTAAAAAGCACAAAAGAAATTCCGAGTTTATCCGTGTGTTTAACGGACTGACAGAGGATTTTATAGATGAAGTGCTTGGCGAGGGTTCCTCTGAAATGATTTTCCACGGAAGCCAGAACATGATGGAACACATGGAGGCATACAACGGAATCTTTGAAGCAAAGAGAGCGGCAGAGAATGAGGTAACGGAATTTACCGAAACATTCAATAACACATATTCCCCGAACAGAGCGGCCCGGAGAGCGGCAATGAAAGGCGGTAAAAAATCCTGATGAGCGTATTTTGCTCAAATCTTCTGATTGACGAGCTACCACAAAAGGTAAGGATAGGCGGTACGGAGCGTGATATAAATTCACATTTTCGTACCGCTATTCTTTTTGAAATCCTTATGGATGATAATACCGTATCTGATAGTGAAAAAGGGCTGAAAGCATTGCAGTTGTTTTATCCTGAAATGCCAAAAACGGAAAGTGAGGTATCGGAGGCGATAAAGCAGATGCTTTGGTTTTACAGATGCGGAAAAGAACCTAACGAATATATGAGGCAGAAAGAGAAAAAGATTCAGGAATCCGGGCAGACAGAAAGCAGGATATATGATTTTAAGTGTGATGATGATTATATCTATGCTGCGTTTATCCAGCAGTACAGAATCAATCTTAATGCAATCGAGTATATGCACTGGTGGGAGTTCAGGGCGTTGTTTAAGAGCCTCACGAATCAGACAGAGTTCGTAAAAATCATGGAATACCGGGGAATGGAAATCACAAGTGATATGTCAGACAAGGAAAAGAGCTTTTACAAAAAAATGAAATCTGTTTATGCACTTCCAATACCAAAAGAAGAAAGTGAGCGGATGGATTCTATTGTGGATGCCCTTATGGGAGACGGTGACGTAAGCAGGGTATTAGCCGGAGGTTGAGAATGAAAGAGAATGAAAGAAATTCCGCAGATCACGCCGGGAATGGCTGGGTAAAGGTCATATGCCCTCATTGCGGCTATGAAATGCCTATATTCTGCGGAAAAAATGCAAAGGCGCAGGATTTACACGTCCGATGTAAAGCAAGACATTGTAAGAAGTTTTTTGAAATCAAAATAGAAATCTAAATCCAAAAGTTAAGTAGTGCCATTGTGCCGATAACGGGATTCAACCATAAAGAGAGGTGGGAACGTTGGCGAACGATGGCACACTTAATTTTGACACCAAGATAGATGCAAGCGGCTTTAACGCAGGACTTGATAAACTTGGAAATGTAGCAAAAACAGGAATCAAAGCCACTACCACAATCCTGACCGGGGCTGCTACTGCATTAGCCGGGATAGGAGCGGCAAGTGTAAAGGTAGGCATGGAGTTTGAGGCTTCCATGTCGCAGGTAGCGGCTACAATGGGTATTACCGCTGAAACCATAGCGGAGGATGGAACAAAACCTTTTGACATCTTATCGGAGGCGGCGAAAGCTGCCGGGGAAAGCACACAATATTCTGCATCGGAGGCGGCAGAGGCATTGAACTATCTGGCACTTGCCGGATATGATGCGGCTACGGCTGCAGATGTGCTACCATCTGTATTAAACCTTGCGGCTGCCGGGGGAATGGATTTAGCATACGCTTCCGACCTTGCAACTGATGCCATGAGTGCGTTAGGCATTGAGGCATCAAATGAAAACCTCACGAATTTTGGAGATAAACTTGCGGTAACAGCACAGAAATCAAATACATCCGTGTCACAGTTGGGAGAAGCTATTTTGACTGTGAGTGCCACAGCACAGAATCTTGCAGGAGGCACAACGGAGCTGAATACAGCTTTAGGAATCTTGGCTGATTCAGGCATTAAGGGAGCAGAGGGAGGCACGCATTTAAGGAATGTCATTCTTTCCCTGACAACGGCTTCCGGGGATGCCGCTACCGCTTTAGATAAATACGCAGGAGGCGTGTTTGATGCAGAGGGGAATATGCGCCCTCTGAATGAGATTATGGGTGACTTGAACGGTAATTTGGCGCAGATGTCGCAATCTGACCGTATCAATGTCATAAATACGATTTTTAACAAAACAGACCTTGCGGCGGCACAGGTATTGATGGCTGGATGTGCTTCGAGCGTGGAGGATTTATCGGCAGCATTCAGTTCTGCCGAAATCGACGTTAGCTCTTTTGGAGTTTCCATAGATGAGCTTGCAGAATCCTTTGATACTTCGCTTACTCAGGAAGAATACGCCGCAAAAGTAATGTCAGAATATGGAGTTACCGCAGAACAGGCCGGAGTAATGTACTCCGGCTTTATGAGTGTTCTTTCTGACAGCGGAAGCAGATTTGATGAATTATCTGGATATATTGATGATTCGACTGGTGCAATGCAGGGTATGGCAGACACCATGAATGACAATCTGCAAGGCGACTTAAAAATACTCAATTCCGCACTGGAGGCGTTGGGTATTTCTATTTATGAGAGCGTTGACAATCCTATGCGTGATGTGGTCCAAACAGCTACAAGCATGATAGGAACACTTTCAGATGCTTTCAAAGAGGGCGGTTTTGACGGAATGGTAAATGCGATAGGGGATGTCTTATCGCAGGTAGTCCAGCAGATTGCAGAGGCGGCACCTACACTCGTCAATGCGGCTGTAAGTATGGTTTCCTCATTCTGTGACGGATTAAAGAGCGCACCGGGGTTAGCTGATTCCGGGGCTGATCTGGTGATGTCGATTGTCACAGGAATATCTTCATGTGTTGGTGATATATGGACGACGGCTATTGTTTTAATCGGGAAGTTGGCAGATGGAATAGCAGCGGGAGCGCCGGAGGCTGTTTCTGCAATGGCAACCTCAATCATGGATATTGTGGAGTGCATAGCCGACTGGCTCCCGGATATTTTACAGGCAGGAGTAGATATTATTCTTGCCATCGTGGAGGGAATCGCTCAATCATTGCCAACACTGATAACACAGGCGGCAAATATCCTGATTGAGATATGCGAGGCAATAGTACAGAATCTTCCTGCAATAGTAGAAGCCGCACTGGATATAGTGCAGGCTTTAATTGATGGATTGATAAGCGGAATCCCTCTCTTGTTAGAGGGAGCTATTCAGCTATTCATGGGAATTATAGAGGCAATTCCTGTTATCATTGAACAGCTGTTACAGGCATTACCAGAGCTGATCACGTCCATAATAAACTTTTTCACTGAAAACATACCGCTCATCATAGACGGTGCTATTCAGCTGCTTATGGGTATCATAGAGGCGATACCGACCATCATTCAGGCGATTGTTGAGAACTTACCGCAGATAATCACGGCTTTAGTGGAGGGATTGGTAGGAGCCTTGCCTCAATTACTGGATGCCGCAATCACTCTTTTAATGGCGATAATTAAAGCAATCCCGGAAATTGTGGTTGCTATTGCGGAGAATCTGCCGGAAATCATTACAGCGATTGCCACCGGGCTTGCAGAGGCAATGCCGGAAATTTTCACAGCTGCTAAAGATTTGCTTTGGAACATCATTACAGCTATCCCGGAAGTAGTTGCAGGGCTGGCAACGGCGGTTCCTGATATTATAGCAGGAATTGTAAACGGCCTTGTCGGAGGGATTGGAGCGGTCTTTGATGCAGCAATAGAATTAGGCGGAGGAATCCTTGACGGAATCAAGAGCTTTTTCGGTATACACAGTCCGTCAACTGTAATGGAAGAACAGGGAGATTATCTCGTACAGGGTATGATAAACGGCCTTGCTACGCTTCCTGATAGGGCTATGGAGGCAATTAACGCCGTACTTGACAATATCATTGCATGGGGAGCGGAAATCGCTGCACAAGGCGTTGAGGTAGCCACAACGTTTGTTACAAATATTGTGACTGCATTCGCTGAACTGCCGGGGCAGATATGGACGTGGCTAACAGATGTTGTCAACCGTGTTATCCAGTGGGGCGTGAATCTGCAATCACAGGCAAACACAGCGGTCCAGACAACGATAAACAGTATAGTAACATTCTTCTCTGAATTACCGGGGAAAATCTGGACGTGGCTTGTAAATGTAGTTACGAATGTAACACAATGGGGAATCAATCTCTTATCTGCGGCGACAACGGCAGTAACCACCACTATAAACAATATTGTCACACTATTTCAATCATTGCCCGGAAAGGTCTGGACGTGGCTTGTAAATGTAGTAAACAAGGTGACGGAATGGGGAATAAACCTCAGAAATCAAGCGGTCAGTGCTGTTACCACAATGATAAATGGTATCGTAGATACCCTGAAATCATTGCCGGATAAGTTCGTTGAAGTAGGAAAGAACTGCGTAACCGGAATATGGAACGGTATCTCATCCGGGTGGGATTGGCTGAAAGAAAAGGTTTCAAGCCTTGCACAAAGCCTGTTAGATTCTGCGAAAGGCGCACTTGGAATCAACAGTCCAAGTACAGAGTTCCGGGATAAAGTCGGTAAGTGGCTGATACCGGGAATTATTGAGGGCGTGGAAGATACGCTTCCTGATGCAGATGTAGACATCAAAGCGGCTGCCGGACACATGACATCAACCATGCAGGAAGAGGTTAAGAAAGGCAGAACAGAGGCGACCACAGGTACAGTTGCGAGAGCTACATACAACGCAGTAACGAATAAGGCAGGTGATACCTACATCGAGGAAAACAATATTGATATAAACAACGAGTTCAACTGCCAGACAGCGACACCGAGCGAGATAAACAAAGCGAACCGGAAAGCGGCAAGAGATTTGTTAGGAGGGATAAAGAAGTGAGAGGATTTTTGCATGTAGTGTTGGAGATAAACGGTAAAAAGTTATCTC
>WFLX010111808.1_pt1 | contig 40552 bp, 29 predicted proteins | sample 4967041 | NCBI WGS metagenome assembly WFLX01 (sample SAMN12857096, study PRJNA449069) | gut metagenome | isolation source: stool from male and female vole | host: Microtus ochrogaster | place: USA:Florida | collected 2017
CATATCTGTCTTTTAGGTTTGATTGAATTGCAAAGATACAGAAAATATTATGAACAGAGAATCTATTTCCGCCGATTTGCAACCTTTCGGACAAAAAACGTGGACTGCTGCCTGCATTTGGAACAAAAAAGAAGGAAGAAACTGCATCCAGTTTCCTCCTTGAGCCTTTCTTTGTGTTGAAAAGTTTCGTCCGAAACCTTTCGGAAAGAGGTTAAGCCTCGTTCTTCTTGCCCGAAAGCTTTTCCTTAATGCGAGCCTTCTTACCAGTGAGCTTGCGCAGATAGTAGAGCTTAGCGCGACGCACCTTACCAACCTTGTTCAGCTCAATAGCGTCGATGTTGGGTGAGTTGAGTGGGAAGATACGCTCCACGCCTACTGTGCCAGACATCTTGCGAACGGTAAAACGCTTCTTGTTCTGGTGACCAGCAATCTTGATGACCACACCACGGTAGAGCTGGATACGCTCCTTAGTACCCTCGACAATCTTGTAGGCTACTGTTACAGTGTCACCTGCCTTGAACTGAGGGAACTGCTTGGGCTCAGAGGTCTGCATTGCCTCTTCAGCCACTTTAATCAAATCTACTGCCATTTTTGCGTTGATTTTAATAATTAAAGAGTTGCAGCGAAGCATTCTCCTTTTCAGAATGTTGTGACCCTATTGTCTCAACTCCTTGGGCTCTCTCCCTATCAGACAGCGGCTTCGCCAAAAACGGTTGCAAAGGTACGAATATTTGTATACACAGCCAAATGATTTTGACTTTTTATGTAGAATCCAACAGCAAATGCAAAGTTGGACTCTACACATTTTTTCGTCAATCGTCTAAATTTGCAAAAGGTCTTTGATTTCCATGTGCTTTCTTGAAGTTTTGAATCATCTTCTTTTCAACTTCACGAGGGTCCTCATATACTTCTTTCCAGCAGATAATTAAATCGCTTGAATCCGCTAACTGCCAAATAAGCCTGCCACCCCAATGTGAAGTTGCTCGTTTATTGCCAAATCTCAAGTAAGAAGATATACGACTTTTTAATATAGTGGCTTTCCCTATATATACGATAGATGTACCATCTACCCAGTTTCTTTCCAATTCAGCAATAGACACATTTGGGTCTTTACCTTTATAATGCCCTCCAGTCCCTTCTTTAAGGAAACAAGGATTTGTATTACTGACACGAAGAACGACATACACACCTTTTGTAGCAGGTACTTTTGATGAGAACTGTCGTATTTCTTTGAACTCGTTTAATTCTTTGACAGAGTAGAAACCTCTAAATCCATCCTTTTTTAATAAATCTTTGTCTTCCATAATTATTACTTAATAAATATTCTTTTTGTTGNTNCNTNTTTTGATTTCACAATGTTGATGCCNGTATTTGNGAATGTCAGTTCTCTGCCATCCACTGAGTAGTAATGCTCTTTATCTGTTGTACAATCTGTAATAGTTTGTATGCCTGTTGGGTCGTATTCTTTTATATTGATAAAGTCTCCCCAGCCTGATGCNAACCAATAANCCGAATAACNTCCAACTGGTACATAAAGTNTGCANAGNCATTTATTATCCCGAACTCGTAATAAATTATAAAATTTTGATAAAAGACTTTTTTTATACAATATATGTTGTAATTTTGCGGATGAAAATCAAACAAATGAACATCAAGTGTACATTCAGAAATTTAAAGAAATGAAACAGGAGCATGGCAACAAGATGACTGCATTGGTAGTCGGTGGGGCGGGGGGGCACTTATGCGACAGGCTTATCATGGAAGGATATAATGTCGTATGTGTTGATAATCTTTCATATAGGCAGTATGGAAAATATAAAGCATCTGCTATATAACTCCAGTTTCTCATATTTGTATCACGATGTGACAATGCCAATGTTTTATGATGGCATTTTACTGATATTAAATCTTGTATACTATTTTTGTTCTGCTCATTATCAGGANGNTGCTGTNTGTACGANTAAGNCGGCTGTCATANGGACTCAGAACCTGCTGGATTTGGCAAGGACAAACAAGTGCCCTATATTGTAGGCTTCTACGAGCGAAGTATATGGATTCTCTCTTGTTCTTCCGCAAACAGAAGATTATTATGAGAATGTCAATCCTGTTGGAATGCGTTCATGTTATGATGAAGGAAAGCGATGTGCTGAAAAAAGTAACAAAATACAAATGAGACAATCTTATTTTAATAAAGTGTAACTATAAACCATAATCAACCATTTTAATTTTTAATAATATGACCAGCATTAAACCTTACAATGTAAGTACACAAAGTAGTGATAGTGGTTCGCCAAAGGGCTCTGTAAATAATCCTTACAGCAATGCAGAATATGAGAGCATGATAGAAGCAGGCACATGGAATGGCGGCTATGTGGACGGAATGGGTTACGTTCTTTCAGATGTAACCGTATTGGGATCCTCCAATTATGATTCAGATTCGTGGAGTGATCCGTGGGAATCAGTCGGTAATCCGTGGGGAAGCTCTGATGATGGGTCAGGAAGTTCTGGTAATGGTAATAGTTCTACAGGAACGGGAGGAAATACAGGATCTGGTGGAAACAATAATACAGTAAATAATAATTCCAATTCTGATAATACTAACACTGGAAATGGTAATTACAACATTGTAGATAATGCAGGTGAAGCCGATTATTCATCATTATATACATTTGAAGAGGAAGAAGCAACAATTCTTATGGATAATGGAATGTGGAAAGGTGGCTATATTACTGGAATAGGATATGTTGGGCCTTCTGTGACGATTGTACCAACAAATGTTGTCTCTGTTATATCTGGAACTCAAATTTTGCAAAATGCGTTAGAATATATGGGGACACCATATAAGTTGGGAGGATGTAACATAGAAGGTATCGATTGTAGTGGATTAATTTCTGTCGCTTTGAATATACCACGCTGGACAACCTCAAGTGGGGATATTCCAGGAATGAAGAGAGTAACACTAACGAATATTAACAATAACTTTTGTACAGAATTGCAAAAAGGAGATATCCTTGTATGGAGAAAAGACAACAAGCATAGCTATGGGCATGCTGTAATTTTTGTTGAAGAAACAAAAATATTTCATGCCCATGGCAAAACTGGTACTCCAACAGGCTATACAAATGATCTTATTACCTATTGGTATAAAGAAAGAGGAGTCCCTGAGGTGTATAGAAAATAAATCCTTGGACAAACTTAATAATAGGAAAATGGTAAAACAGAAAGAAAAGGTAAATTTAATAATTTGTAATTATATGTAATCGTCCGAAAGAAGTTCATATTATTGGGAAAGTATTCAAATTGTATCCACTATTACTTTTATACATGAAGATGAGATTTTATAATATAATAAAAAGGACNATNTTATTCGTTTCAGTTCNCCTNTNAACAACATCNTNTAAAAACAGAGAAGAACAACCGACTGCAAATAACCTATTATATGCCCAGCCTGTTGATTCTGTCACAGGAAGAAGCATTTATATGGATACCTGTATAATAGGTCTGAATATACACAAAACATGGTCGTTTGATTATAAAGACGAGACTTTCCCAAATGATACAACCAGTGAGTGTGTAATTAAGGGTCTTGCCATAGAATCTGACAGTACTTTCTATGTAATAGGTGGCAATCCGACTTTTATCGCAAAATATAATGGAACGACCTTGCTTGGCAGAAAACGTCTTGACATCAATTTTGATGAATCATACAATGCCTTGTGTCAGATATATGACGATTCTGTTTATTTTATTAGCGAACAAAACAAGGTAATATATTCATTGGACAATCAATTTCATAGTTCAGCAATAGCATACAGCCTGCCTATAGAAGCAGAAGACAGCATCGTTTTCGGACGTATGGAACATGATTCATACATTCTTGTAACTCAAAAGAAACACACACATGGAATAACTTCTGCGAATTTTACCACATGGCATTTCAGCTATCCAAACCATATCAAAAAGAAATATCCAGAAGAATCCAATTTGTATGCTCGCGTATCGGGATATATCCCATTGCGTGAGCCCGAGAACAATTTCTTCTATCATGGCATGATGGATGGATACAGGTTGTTCCTTACCCCTCCGGAATATGACAACTGTTCAATCATAGTGGCTGACGCTTCCGGAGATTGCATTTACAAAGGCACATTCAAGCAACTTCCGCCTATTGCCGCTGTAAGCGGCTACGAGGAACATTATGGGGCATTGCAATCCGAAAATCTTAGGGTCGTCTCAAAAAACAATTTGTATATGACAGGTTACGATAACGATACACACCAATTCCTCATTTTGGAGTATCGCATCTTCAAATAGATGTTTTATTATATAAAATAATGTATTTAATGTAATAGACATTTATCGAAACCAAATGAATAATCAACAATTAAAAATTTAGTAATATGACAAACATTAAACCTTACAGCACAAGCACACAAAGTAGAGATAGCAGTGCACCAAAGGGGGCTTACGATTCCTTCATTGTAGCCAAACCGAATGATAGTGACATGATAAACAGAGCCATGATTGTATCCTGTATGGTAAGGAAGCTTATATTCAGGCACAGGATGAGACAGAATCTGTTCTTGGTAACAAGGTGGACACGGGGTGGATAAGATAAATGAAAGAAGTTCTGTTCGACAAAAATATATTGTCATTTGCGAAATTTTACGATGAATCCGAAAAGTAGAAATGTTTTAACTGTGAATTTGATTAATGAAACACGCCATTTTAATTTTGGCCCACAAAAATGTGGAACAGTTGTGCAGATTAGTAAAATATTTTGATTGCCACTTTGAAGTATACATACATATAGACAAAAAGCAACCAATTGGAATTTACGAGGAGAATATACTACGTGCTTATCCACAGGTAAAGCTCGTGTCTCGTGACTATGATGTTAATTGGGGCGGTACCAGTGTGCTTGAAAGTGAAATGTACCTGTTGCGTATGGCTGTGGATTTAGGGGATGCTGACTATTTTCATCTTATCAGTGGACAAGACTATCCAATCCGTCCACTCGACCATTTCCTAAAGTTTTTTGAGGAGAATGCTGGCAAGGAATTCATAAGTTATCTGCATCTGCCACATCCCCAATGGGAAGACAATACTTTTAGGTGGCTACAATATTATTACCCATACGATTATGCATCAGGGCAAGAAAATCCAAGGCAATGGGTAAGGGAACAGGTTCGTATACAAAGGGAAAAAGGATGCNAACGTCCTATACCTGATGNATTNGAACATCTGTATGGTAGTTCTCAANGGTTTTCCATCACTCGGGAAGCCGTTACANCTCTANTAGCCTACACAGATANCTCACCATCGCTTTANGGANAGCTGTGGATGACATTTGCTCCAGAAGAATGCTATATTGCTACTGTACTTGTCAATTTGATAGATAAGGAAAATATTGTCCAGTCAAACTGTCGCTTCATTCGGTGGAAATATGAAAATGGCAACCGACCAGCAAACTTAGGATGCGAACATTTTCGCTATATGTTGGAATGTGAGTGCCTAATAGCCCGTAAGATAGAAATGCCATACAGCATGGAGTTGGTGAATCGGATAGACAAATATCTTCATCGAGATAATCAGATAGAATTAAAATATACAGGAGGATGGATTTATGACGGATTCATCAAATACAGGTATGATGCAAAATTTGCTGACTATGTGGCGCGAATGTGGTGTGAGATAGATGCCAGAACTGGCATAGACATGGGATGTGGGGCAGGGCTATATGTGGCACAGTGGAGGAGTCGTGGACTCTCGTTTGCTGGATATGATGCCAACCCGTATACTAAAAAACTATCTACCATGTTATTGCCCGAAAATGACACACCTTGTGATTTCGCAGATTTAACAGATCTATTGGATGTGGACTGTCAGTTTGATTTGGTGGTTTGCAAAGATGTTCTGCCATATATTCCCAAAGAATTGGAACAGACTGCCATACAGAATTTGACCAATCTGTCAGCTGGTTTCATAATACTGAGTTGGAATGTTCCAGAAGAGTTCTCTGTACTTCCGCATAGACAGATTGCAGAGGAGGCATTATTAGCCTTACTAAAAGAAAATAATTTTGTTAAGGAAAGATACATGACAGCGAATATGCGCGTCATACTCAATAGTAAGGATTGTTGCGTGTTAGTAAGGCGCGAATAAATAGTTATAGATTTGATTTGAATGAGAATAAAATCTAATTCTCAAATTATGAATACAAAAAATTGTGTAATATCAGCCGTAGGCAAAGATAGTTTGCACAAGATGTGGACAAAGGGCAATATGGACTTTGATTTTCATCTGATTGTATATGATGATTCATTGGAACTATTTCGCAATGATACGAAAAATATCTATCATATTAAAGGCTTTAAACTGAAGATTATATACAAGTACTTTGAAACCAATCCACAACTAAAAGACGCGTATGACTATTTCTTTTTTCCGGATGATGACATACGAATGGATGCCGCTACAATAAATGCTTTGTTTGACGCAATGCGACGGTACGATTTGAAAATAGCGCAGCCGGCTTTGCGGATGTCATATTATTCATGGCTACACACACTATATGACAGATATAGCCATTTGCGCTATACGAATTTTGTAGAAATGATGGTGCCATGTTTTTCACGGGAGGCTTTGCAAAAGGTGCTGTTCACATTCAATGAAAATGAGACGGGATGGGGTACGGAGACCCACTGGCCTCTGCTGATAGATACGACACAGCGTGACATGGCTATCATTGACGAAGTGAGAGTGGAACATACACGTCCCATACAATCGGGGCAAGACATCCACAAAAGAGATTTATCTGCTTATTTGTTAAAATACGGATTGAGAACAAATGTGTGTATATACGATGTAATACTGGCTCCAGTGGAACAGATGTATTGTTGCGNCAGGGNAACATTTTCTATTATACGTGCCATGATTCTGCATTGGATTAGATGNACTGNNATATCTACCATGCACATAGGAGAGGATGGATATTTGGGATATGTCCACTTGCTATTCTTGCTTACCGATATTGCCCAATCACGAAAGTGTGCCGATGTTGCTTTAGATTTGCTTGCAAAGACACAAGACGGATTTGGAACGGTTAAGAATGACATGTCTTTTTTGCACGGATTTACAGGCTGCTGCTGGATGATAGAATATCTTGTTGGAGAAAAGCTATTGAAAGTAAGTGTTCAAGAGATTCTGGCAGATGCAGATGCACACATTATGCGATATTTGGAAGAGCATGCAGATGGCATGACCCTTGCTGAATGGGCAGGCATTGGAAAGTATTATCTTGTGAAGTTCCGTAACAGACCCTATTCTGACAATAAGCAAGCGTTGCAAAATCTTGTGCAGCCCATAAGAAAACGGCTGAAAATGCCACAATCTTTCTACGATATCAGGATTTATCTTGATGCAATGGAGATATTAAAGGAGTGTGGTGTTGATATTTTAAAATTTGTATGTTCTTTAAAGCGTTTGATTTCCAAAGCAGAACTCTCGCAGGTTGAACATGTGTATTGTATGTTCCGACTTTACACAATAACACATGATATGCATCTGCATATTTGTGTCAGAGAGGGATTGAGAAATATTGTTCCGCCATTGATTAATCTACCAAACGCCTTGATGCTGGCAGAAATACTATACTACAAAAACAATCATAATAATTTTTAGATTATACATACCAATACAGCCATATTATATGTCATCCATTCATGCTCAGCGAATTCGCTCCCGTTGTCCTTCGTCATGGTCTTCAGCCCCTCTCTTTTATAGGGTTGCGGTATCCTGTATACTGTCCTTTCCAGTGGTTTTTGCCTTCTTCCCGTATCTCGGTCTCTCCATGAGCAGGAAATTGGTGCGTCGTTCAATCTCGTGAGTATGGTGTTGTGTGGGCCTTGTCAACAATCAGATTCATTTCCCGGGTGTCGAATCTGTTGCCGTCCAGCCTCCTTGGGACGCTCGTGTTGCTCGTGCGGTTCTTTATGTNGGTGACNCTTGTTTGGCNGACATGCGCCTGTATTTCATCTNNTGNTGGCGTTCCCTGCAAGCACTCCATTTCTATACCAGTAGAAAATCAGTGGGGATATATTAAAGTTTTGTACTTCGATATTGAATCTATCGTACCAACAGCGACAGGCTATTCTTTTCTGCTCATATTGTCTTGTTGCATTCTAAATTTGCTCATGTCATCNCNAGATTACCGAAAGGATTAGTTGGAGTCGCTTGNGNANANNAGCATTTGANCCTCTTGTCGNCATCCCCAATACGCCTCCTCCCAAATGGTACGCTCGTAGCCTCAAAAGGGGAGTGAGTCACACCCTGTTTGGGGTCTGAGTCACTCCCTAATCGGGGTCTGAGTCAGACCCCTAAAGTGGTGTTGTAAGTGCTATTTGTCAGGTCACGGGGAGCGGTTGGAAAGCGGTGTGGGCAGGGTGGGGCGAATAGGGGGCAACAAACAGGCGGGGCTTGTGCCATGTCCGACACATGCCCCGCCCTTTATCTCGTGGGTGTATTATTCATTCATAATCACCAGGCCGCCATTCTTCGGGATGGTCACGGTGATTTGCTTCTTGGCCTTGATGTTGGTAACGCTGCCGTTCAGCTGGGTATCGTCGCTGTACATCTTGAGCGCGGTGCCCTTGTCGAACATGGGCAGGGTGAGGGTCTTCTTCAGCGGCTGGTCGGCGGCATTGACACCTACCACAAACCACTTGCTGCCGGTGCGACGGGCAATGATGGCGTACTTGCCGGGATAGCCGTCGATGAATTTCACTTCGTCCCAAGTGGTGGGCACGTTCTTCATGAAGTCAATCGCCCATGCTGGTGCGTCGGTGAGGTTGTTGGGCGCAAGGGCGAAGTGCTGGACAGCACTCTGGAAGAGGACTGCCGTGGCGAGGGCATAGACGTCGGAGGTGACGCGGTGTGAGCCTCGCTTGTTGTTGGCATCATAGTATTTGTTGAGGGCAGAACCGCCGAAGTCCATAGAGCCAACGGTGTTGCGCACAAATGTGTGGATGGTTGCATTCATGGCCTCAGCATCGCATGAACCTTGTCCGAAGTGGAGGTTCTCCGAGGCCAGCACTGCCTCGCTGGCAGCGTAGTTGGGGTACATCTTTTCCCATCCGCGTGGCAGGGTGCAGCCGTGGAAGATGACGAGAATGCCGAAGTCGTTGGCGTCGGACAGGATGTCTTCGTAGAGCTGCATCATGTTCTGCTTGTCGCCACCGAAAAAATCGACCTTGATGCCGCGAATGCCGACACGCTTCATCCATGCCATTTCGGCACGACGCTCGCGGCTCTTGTCCATCTTGCCCAGCGGCGACTGGGGCGCGTCGTTCCAGCTGCCGTTGGAGTTGTACCACAGGAAGAGGCCCACGCCCTTGGTCTTGCCGTAGGCTGCCAGTTCGGCTATCTTGTCGTAGCCAATCTGCTTGTCCCACAGCGCGTCGATGAGCACGGTCTGGTAGCCCATTGCTGCGGAGAAGTCGATGTAACGCTTCTGCTCGTCGTAGTTGCAGCTGGGGTCCATGCCGATAATCCAGCTCCAAGAGCCTTTGCCGTAGATGTATTCCTGCGATGCCTTATACTTCTGCTTGGTCAGGTCGAACGGCACGGTTGTCTCGACGATGTTGGCCAAGGTTGCGCCCACCGTGATGGTGCGCCAAGGAGTCTCGCAAGGCAGCGATACGGCAGCCGAGGTGGAGCCCCAGCCATTGCACTCGCCCTGCTGTGGGAAGCCAATCTTGTAGAGTCCGCCGTTCACGTTGAGCAGTCGGCTGGCAACATAGCTGCCATCCACGCCCGTCTCGCTGATGAGCACCCAGCCTTTGTCGCCCACGCGGAAGAGGCATGGGAACGTGTAGCCTTCGCCCCAGCCATTCTTGCCCATCTCGTCGTCGAGCGTGTAGCTGGTCTCGTAGCTGGGGGCTGTGCGTGCAAAGCCACCCATCGGATGAGACTGTGGGCAGAGGAAGGTCGTTGTGCCTGTTGGCAACTGGAATCCGCTTGCCTCGCTGTCAATCACAGCCACCAGTGTTCCGCCCTTGGGCAGGAGGGTGTAGCGGTATGCCACATCGCGGTTGCTCACACGGAACACCACGTCCATCACCTTCTTGCCCTGCTGCTCGAAGCTGCACACTGCCTCCGTCGCTTCGTAATCGACGTGGCTCTGCTTGATGTTGCGCAGGTCGTAAGATTCCTTCACGGTCTTCACCTCGCATCCAGCCAAGGTCAGTCCCTGTGTGAAGTCACCGATGTTCGTCTTCAGGCCGAGTGGCGAACGCTCAATGAACTCTGTCTCGCCCATCATGACACGATAAGTTGCCGCACCGCTTTGGTCATCTACCACAACGGTCAGCTTGCCATCGGGGCTGTTAAAACTCTTCTCGGTCGCCCATGCTGACGACCATACGCTTGCCAATGCAAGCACTGCTAAAATGGTTTTCTTCATATTGATGTTTTGGTAATCGTTTTTGTTTCAGTCATTGTGTGTGCAAATATCCACATTTTCCGCAACACAAGGAGCAACGTATGTAACACGCCTTTTCGTTTATGTTACGGGCGGCTCTGTTGCACCCTCCGAATGCTTCGCAAATAGACTCCTTCTGTCAGTGCCTCGAAGGTCAGCGTGTGCTGCTTTCCTTCTTCAAGCTTCAACGTGGCAAACCGTTGGGCATAGTTGCGCAGCACGTTCTGTTTCCACGCTTCGCTGCGGTCGTAAGTCTGATACTCAAACCGCTGCGGTTCACCCCCATCAGCGGACACGGAGAATGCAAGGCGGTCTCCCTTGACTGGATGGGTGGGGAGCAGGCGGATGTCGAGACGCACCGAATCGTCTGAGGTCCCAAACGTGAAGGTTCGCTTTTCGCCCAATCGTACCTGTGTCCATGTGTCTGCGTCAAACAGGACCTGGGTTGGCTGTGCCTCTGGATAGACGAGCGGCTCTGTCACTTGGCCGAAGACGGGGAGCTTTCGTGGTGCCATATCCATGATGCCTCGCCATCGTGGATTGCTATTATATATATGTGTCAGCGACACGATGCTGTCGTAGGTCTGTGCGCTCCTCTCTGGCATGAGGAACTTGAAGTTCATCTGTGCTGCGGCCTGTACGGGGTATTTCACCAGTTGGAAGTAGGCGTCTCGGCGATGCTGTGGCACTGCTTGTTCCAATGCCTCGACGGCATCGGACAATCGCTGGTAGGTCTCGACTCGTTTCTTCACATCCTCCTTCGACCACCCGTCGATTGGTCGGAATGTGCTCCAATACCGTCTGTCCGACTCTTCCACTCGTGTGCCGCCCATGTGTTCGGGCTTGCGGTCGAAAGCCAAGCGGTAGTGGTCGGTCATGATGGTGGTGAGCGTGTCTGCCACGGCTTCGCCAAACTCACGGGCATGGAACTGGCGTAGCGCATGCCGTTCGTTGGTAGGGGCACTGACTCCTTCCCACGCCATGTTGAGGAAGTCCTCTATCTGATACTCCGCTGGCTTGATGTCACCCACATTCAGAATCCACATCTGTCGGATGCCACGCTCGTATGCCTCTGTGAGCTGTTGGCGCAGCAGGAAGGGTGAGAAAGTGCCCAGCCATAGATGGTCGTGCGGTCTGCCCCAGTAGGAAACATGATAATATAGTCCATTTCCGCCCTTGCGTGAAACCTCGGTAGAATCGGGGAAGTGCCGAATGTAACCATAATTATCATCCGTCCACATCAGTGTCACGTCGTTGGGCACGTTCAGTCCTGCATGGTAGATGTCCAGCACTTCCTTGTAAGGCACAAACACCTGGGGGATGGCGGTCATGTCGGGGTTGACATGGGCACGCAGCATTTCGCGCTGGTCATCAATCACCTGCTGCAAGTATTTCTGTTTGTCGGCTTGGGTCTTCACGCCCTGCATNNCTCCGTCGTGTACGCCGCGCATGCCGATGGTGTAAACCATGTCCTGACCTTTCACCTCTTCCAGCCNNTCNGTCCAGAACCGCTGCACACGTTCCTTGTTGGTCACATAGTTGTATTCGCCCTCACCCCTCAGCTTCCACTCGGTGGCGGGCGATGTGCCCATCGGTTCGCAGTGGCTGCCTCCCACGTAGATGCCGTACTTGTGTGCCATCTCGCGGTTGCCTTCGATGGTGAAGAACGGCTTGCTCACTTCGTGCATCGAAGGCCAGTAGTAGTTGGCTCTCAGTCTCAACATCAGTTGGAAAATCTTCTCGTTCGTTTCTGGACCGATGACTCCGCCGCTCCAAGGCAGAATGCCCCAGTCCTCGTCGTTGATGAAGATGCCGCGATAGGCGACTGCTGGGCTTTGTTCGGTGACGAATCCCTCTGTCAGCACCACCTTGTCCTGTTTCTCTGGCACACAATCGGTCCACCATTCCCATGGCGACACCCCTATTAACCGCGAGACTTCCAGCAATCCATACGCCATGCCGTGGGCATCAGCACCTGCCACCCACAGTCGCCCTTTCTTCACTTCCGCACGGAAGCCTTCACGCGGAAGTGTCTTGTCGAGCGTTGCAACGATTCTTGCCTGTCTGGGAGTCTTCACTTCCTTCATCCGTGCGTTCAGCACAGCCTCTACGTCTCTTTGTAGCATCTTCATCGCTGTATGCGACACGGGAGCACCTGTTTCTTCCGTGTATATCTTTATTTTCTTGTACCGTTCAAGCACAACATCTTGAGCCTCGACGCACAAAGCCGTGACACACAGCACACATAACAAAAGAAACTGTTTCATAGGTCGTAAAGCGTATTTGCAGACAAAGGTACGACATCTTGATACACTTTTGAATACTTTTGATACAGAAAAGCAATTTCTTTCTCTCATTTTTGTCTATCTTTGCAGCAATCCATGCGCTAACACCTATGCGTAGGACTCTTTGAACGAACGAAGAACTATACACTCATAAACAAAGAAACATGGAAAGAACATGGCGTTGGTTTGGCAAGAAGGATAAGATTACGCTTGCCCAACTGAAACAGATTGGTGTGGAGGGCATCGTGACTGCTCTGCACGACGTGCCCCTCGGCGAGGTGTGGACACGCGAGAAGATTCACGACTTGAAGACCTATATCGAGAGTTATGGAATGCGTTGGAGCGTGGTGGAGAGTCTGCCTGTGGTGGAAACCATTAAGTATGGCGGTCTTGACCGCGACGAACAGATAGAGGTGTACAAGGAAAGTCTGCGCAACCTCTCTGCCGAGGGCATCCACTGTATCTGCTACAACTTCATGCCTGTGCTTGACTGGGCACGCACCGACTTGCTGCACGAGAATCCCAACGGTTCTACCAACCTCTACTTCAACTATGCCGAGTTTGCCTACTTCGACATCTACATCTTGAAGCGCGAAGGTGCTCGTGAGGAGTGGGCGAAGTTCGAGTTCCCTGCTGGTGTAGGTGCTGGTCGCAACGTGCTGGCTGAGGCTGACGAACTCGCCAAGACCATGACACCCGAGAAGGACCACAAGCTCGTGGAAACCATCATCATCAAGACCCAAGGCTTTGTCTCTGGCAATTTCAGCGAGAACGACGAGGCACCTATTCAGAAGTTCCGCGACTTCCTCAACCTCTACAAGGGCATTGACAAGGCACAGCTCCGCGCCAATATGAAGTACTTCTTGGAAGCCATCATGCCCACCTGCGAGGAGTATGGCATGAATATGTGCGTTCACCCCGACGACCCACCCATCGAAGTGCTCGGTTTGCCACGCATCGTGCGCACCGAAGAGGACATCGAGTGGTTTCTCAACGCTGTGCCCAACAAGCACAACGGTCTTACGTTCTGCGCTGGTTCACTTTCAGCTGGCGCATATAACAATGTGGTGGAAATGGCGAAGAAGTTCGCTTCACGCACCCACTTCGTTCACTTGCGCTCCTGCCACATCTTCCCCAATGGCGACTTCACCGAAGCCTCCCACCTCGGCGGACGTGCCGACCTCATCGAGTTGTGCCGCATCTTCGAGAAGGAGAACCTCAACCTGCCCATGCGTGTGGACCACGGCATGACCTTCACCGATGAGCAGGGTGGCATCTTCGACGAGAGCAGCCACGGTCATAATGCAGGCTATACCCTCCTTGGCCGTATGTTCGCCATGGGACAGGTGCAGGGCATCCTCGCTACGGTGGATAGAGAACTTGGCATCGAATACAAACAACCCGGATTCTTCGACTAAACAATGAAACTCAATGAGATACTTTCCAGCGGCTTCAACGCTGCTGAGTGGGAAGCCAAAGGCTACGAGCTTCCCCAATTCGACATCCAAGCCGTGCGTCAGAAGACTCACGACGCTCCCACATGGGTGCATTTCGGCGGTGGCAACATCTTCCGCGCTTTCCCTGCCGCCATCCTCAACGATGCGCTCAACACGGGTAAGTACGACCGTGGCGTGATTGTGGCAGAAACCTTTGACTTCGAGGTCGTTGACAAGGCATACACTCCGTACAACAACCTCTCGCTGTTGGTGTCGCTCCAATCTACGGGCACTATCGAGAAGAAGGTCATCGCTTCCGTCACCGAGGCATTGAAGGCTGACTACCAGTTTGCCGATTGGCAACGGCTCATCGACATCTTCCGCAATCCATCCCTTCAAATGATTTCCTTCACCATCACCGAGAAGGGCTACACCTACAATGAAGCCGACCTTGCGCGCGGTCTTCAGCCCGTCTTCGCCATGGGTAAGGTGTGCGCCTTGCTTGTGGAGCGGTGGAAGGCAGGACAACTGCCACTGACCGTGCAGAGCATGGACAACTGCTCCCACAACGGCGACAAGGTGAAGGCTGGTGTCTTTGCCTATGCCGAAAGATGGGTGGCTGACGGACTGGTTGACAAAGCCTTTCTCGACTATCTGAAAGACGAAAGCAAGGTCACTTTCCCATGGTCGATGATTGACAAGATAACGCCTCGTCCGCACGAGAAGGTGAAGGAGATGCTGGCAGCCGATGGCTTCGAGGACAACGACTACATCGAGACCGAGAAGCACACCTTCACGGCTCCGTTCGTCAATGCCGAGGAGGTGCAGTACCTTGTTATTGAGGACAACTATACGAACGGTCGCCCACCGCTCGACNTCGGTGGCGCACTCNACACCACGCGCNNGNCGGTGGACAAGGTGGAAACCATGAAGGTGACCACCTGCCTCAATCCGCNCCACACCGCCATGTCCATCTATGGCTGCATGCTTGGCTACACGTTAATCTCTGCCGAAATGGCTGACGACGACCTCCGTGCCTTCATTCAGAAGATTGGCTACATGGAAGCCATGCCAGTGGTGACCGACCCTGGTGTGCTCAACCCCTACGAGTTCATCGGCGCGGTCATCAACCGCCGTCTGCCCAACCCCTTCATGCCCGACGCTCCACAGCGCATTGCCACCGACACCAGCCAAANGCTCCCCATCCGCTTTNGCGAGACCATCANAAAGTACTTGGCGCGNNGACTTGACAAGTCCAACCTTGTCCTCATTCCGCTCACACTNGCTGGCTANGCTCGCTATCTCAAAGGCATCAAAGATGACGGTACACCTTTCGNNCCATCNTCCGACCCACTGCTGACAGAACTGCAAGCCATCGTCGCTCCCCTCGAAGTGGGCAAACCCGAACAAGACTACTCCTGTTTGAAGTCGCTCTACAGCCGTGCCGACGTGTTCGGTCTCGACCTCTACGAAGCAGGACTTGGCGAACAAATTGAGGGTATGGTGAAGGAACTTTACGCAGGACTGGGAGCCGTGCGCAAGACACTGCACAAGTACGTCTCCGCACGCTAAGCCTCACTATCCACAACAAAAAGATAGCCTCTGAAGTCAACACGATTTCAGAGGCTATTTTTTGTATGTCGCTTCACGCTTTCTGCATTATAGTGGCGACGCGCCATCGCCATGTTCATGAAGAGGGAAGGGCGGTCGCGATGAGTCATTGCCAAGTCTTTGGCAATGTAGGCCGAATCCANGCGNGCGATGTCGGTAGNGTAANGNTACTGGTCNTANTTGAGCACCNNCGTGTGCTNATAGCTTTGGATAAAGGCAGGAAAGAATCGGGAAGCCAGATAGGCGCTGTCGTCCAGCTGCATATCTTCCAAAAAGNCGTAGTTCGCCAAGTCCTGAATGGCAGCGGTCTCCAACTCCTGCTCGGGTCTTTTCTGCCATCCGCCCTCGTGTTGGTTGGCGTAAGCCAGCAGTTCAGCCGCCCTCATCGGGGCATACTCGAATATCCACAGGGCAAACTGCATCTGCACGTTGCAACGCGCCATGTTCCGTTCCTCGTCCGAGAAGTCGTGGCGGTCGGCAACGCTGTTCACGCTGTCAAGAGCCACCTGCATCTTCTGCCACACACGTGCCACAAACTCAGGGAACAGGCACTGCTGCTTGTCAGCAGCGAAATCCTTCTGCGTGTAGAACAATCGGTTAGAGATGTCATGGCGCAACAAATTCTCATATTTCACAGGCTTTCCATCCTTCCGCTCGTAGCTCTCCACGTTGCCATTCTTCCCCAGCCGAATGATAAGGGTGTCGCCCGGCTCCACATAGAACGGGATGCGTCGGTTGCCGCTGGGGGCAATCTCGTCGTAGAGTGGGTAGTACAGTTGNAAGNCGAACGCNACCNCGCCGTTGCGCAGNAACTCGGACTTCACTCTCTGCTCCTCCTTTGTATAGAGGTCGGTCAGCCAAAAGTACATCGGCATCGGTCTGCCCCATCCCCTCACTGCTATGTGTACAGGCTTCGATGGCGGCAGGGGCGCAGCGCACAGCCAACAGGTCTGCAACCAGCCAGCGAACCACATTATTATATATATACGGACAGATGCCATCGTCTTTCCCGAAGAATGCGCCACAAAGTTACGCCCTCTTCCTCGTGTCCACAACTTTTTTATGCTTCTTTAGCAGTCGTCCTCACGCTTTTAAGGTCTTTTAAGCGACAGCCGTACACACACTGCGTGAACGGGGCTATGAATACAGCTCGTGCAAGACCTCCAAAGATTTCAATTCGGGAAAGTTCGGGATGTGGAGGCGGTAATACTCGTTGAGCACATGCAGGATGCGCTGACGTTCTGCACGCGAGAAGCGGAAGAGGCGCATCGTGGGATAGTCCATGCGGAACAGCATAGGGAGCGCATGCGCCTCGGTCTGTTTCAAGAAATGGGCATGAGGCGGCTGGTGGTCCAGATACGTGCCAGCCAAGAGGTCGAAGTAGCAGTCGGGATGTTCAAGGTTAGGGTAGATGCCCAAGAAGCGGCTGAGGTGCATGAGGAAAGCCAGATGGAAGTTTGCCAACGAAGAGGGCGACTCGGCCAGGTCGAGCCACTGGAGCGAGGACTCAATGTAATAATAGAGCGGTAGATTCTCCTTCTCCTCGCGCAGGGCGGCACAGAGAAACTCAGAGAGAAAGAGGGCGAGGGTCGATTTGACAGGCGAGAAGGGGAGGTCCATGTAGTTGTAATAAGCGCGCACATCGGCAGGACGAGGCAACCGACCCGCATTGGGACGCAGCTCGGCACTGAACTCGACCATCGACAGCGGCTGCCAAAACGACACGCTGCGGACAGACCGCTTGGCACGAGCCGTGGACACCATGAGCGACTGCCGTCCGTGGCTGTCTGTGAACAAATCGGCAATGAGTGAATGGTCGCCATACTTCACCGTGCGAAGTACAATGCCTCGAAGTGTCTCCTGCATAATCAGCTATGAAAGTAGAGAAGAATTAGACCATTCACCCTTGCATCCGTTGCAGCCACAGCGCGAAAAACTGGTCGTATGCCATGTAAGCCCCATCCTCCTGCGTGACGAAATCCTTGTCGAGCAACGCTTTCAGCGCAGACATCACGCTGCTGGGCGACCACAAGCGATACTTCTTGATGAAAGTGCCACCCGTCACATTCCTCGCCTTGCCTTCCGCCACAATGGCGCGGAAGACGATGCGCTGCTTCTCCGACATCTGCGAGAGCTGCGTCTCATAGTTCTCCGAATAGAGGCCCAGCAGATAATCAATCGTGTCATCCACACTCTCCAGCGCGCAACGCCCTCCCTCTTCTGTGCGGAAATAGAGCACGTTCATCATGCGCTGCAAGCATGAAGTGACCCCGCTGAAGCGGCTATACACCTCGTGTACCACCTCCGCTGCCAGCTGCTTGCCACCCTGCTCAAACAGCCGCACGGCAAATTCCGTGTACTTCTCCTCCGAAATGGGCGACAAGCCCATCGTGACGACCGACTGGTAGAAGGGGCGAGAGGGCGACGTGAAAATCTCGCCCATCAGATGGCGTTTCGAGCCTGCAAAGACAAACGTCGCGTTCCGGCACCGCTGGATGCGCGTGCGCAGTGTCGCCTCAATGTTCTGCCCATCGAGATATTGTGTAATCTGCTGAAACTCATCTATCGCCACCATGCAGGGCCTGTCAGCCGAATCCAAATAGTTGAAAATCTCATCCAGCGTGATGGCAGGGTTCTCCATATTGCCCATGCCGAGACTCCAGACAGGGATGCCGTTCATGTCGAACGTCAGCTCCTGTTGCAGCGATTTCAACGCTGCAACAAACAACTCCCACACTTTGCGTCCCCGTGGTTTTAACGTCTCCAGAATAGCCTTGCCAAACACATTCACGAAATCGCGCAGCGACCCCGTGGCATAGATGTCAATCATGAACGTGTAGTACCCCTCCTTGATGGCTGGCTGGTTGAAGCAATGGCGTATCAGGTCAGTTTTCCCCAGCCTCCGAGGGGAAATCAACGCAATGTTGTTCTCGTTGGTCAGCAGCTGCACCAAGTCTTGAGTCTCTTTCACACGGTCGCAGAAGTATTCAGCCCCTGCATACCCTTTCGTCACAAACGGATTTACCATACATTTTCAGCAATTAGGGTTCTGCCTGCAAAGTTAATCAATTCCCCCTTACCCTCCAATGAATCCCCCGGAGAGTTTTACTGAAAACATGATAATCATATTTATGGTAATCCGAAAAGGCGCAATAACCAGCCCCTCAAAACCAATCCCCCTCCCACCCCTCAAAAAGGGCACCAAAATCGATGTCCCCGACTCCGACCAATCGGAGTCGGGGACATCGATTTAGAGGCTGTGAAAGCGCACTGCGCACAGAAGCGTTTTACAGCCTGTGTTCACCTTTCCTGTTTGAGAACAAGAGAGGCTTTCCTATCCCATTTTCCCCAAACGGAAGCAATGGGATTGTGGTCATCATGCCAGCCTTTGGTGAGATTGAATCACAGTGATATTGCCGTCAGGAATGGCTTTTCCCCATTTATTTTGTCAATCGGGCATCAAAAAACTTGCAGAAGTCATCCATTGTACAGAAAATCTCAGTAACTTTGTCCTCAGTAAGCATGGCGATGATGCTTTGTAAGGCATTAAATCCTATTGCTTTAAGGGCACAGCGATTTCAAGTGATAGGTTTAAGGATTAGTATCTTATAATAATGAATGTTATGCAAGGCGACATATTTAAAGCATTTTGCCATTATGTGGATGACCGCATTTTCTCAAAGGAGAATATGGGTTCTTATGTCGCATTGGNTGTAGATCAATCNTNCGTCGATGATTTNTGTAAAGANAGCCATACAACGGAAGATGCACTGATGTATTCTGTCCGCAGTATTTTGTGGAGGTACGAACATGATGAATTGTCGATTAAGGNAATTGTTGCTATCCAACTTTTTGCTGCNTCAAAAAGGNCTAATACAGATGGNTTGACTGTANAAAACTATAGAGACCGTTTGTCTCAAGTGGTTAATTGGGACATAAACGATATTCAGAAATGGATGGAATCATATCAAGAAAACATCTGGCTGTCACTTTACCGATGGTGTGATAGTCACTATTTCCAAATTACTAAGTGCGAGCCAAGAACCGGAACAGGACGATACGTTCAGTTTCCTGTCAACCAAGCCTTACGCGTTTTTAATGAAGAGGATTTGTTTTACATTGCCAAAGCTTTTATTGACAAACATCTCTATCCAGGCGAAGACATTTCACAAATGGACTTTTGGAGGATTATCAGTAAACATTCCATATCAAGCTATTTTCAAACCCGTCATGCCTATGATGTAGTAGCCAATTCTGTTTCAGACGATGATTATTATTCACAGATATACAATTATTATCTTCGTTGGAATGGTAAGTATAAGTTCTGCGAGAAAGTAGTCAAAACTGATCTGGCACAAACAGAAGTGTTCGCATATCTCACGAAGGATTTCAACACCATAGAGCTTAGAAATGAGCATCTGAAACTCCTACACAGCTTTTCGTCCGATCAGATGAACTATGCCAATATTGGAAAGCACTTTCCTTTCAAACGGGAAGGAATGTTACTATTTAAGAAGGACGATGTGTATGAGAATCGCTGGCAGGAGGTAAGATATATCGATGCTGATGAAACCGATTATTCAAAAGGGGCAGGTAATTACGGCATCGTAGTTTGCTTTAGAAACGCTGTGCCATTAAAGTGGAAATATAAGTTAAAGCGATGTGAAGCCCTTTTTGAAAATAAGTTTGTTGTTATATACAAACTATTCAGACGTGTTTTTACAGAAGAGTTTTTCACAGAGAAACGCCCATACGAATTATATGGGGGATTTAAAATCGGGCGCAATACATACATAAAAGGGGCTACCCCAATCTTACGATTGTTAAAGCCTTCAATGGTGTGGGTTGATGGTAAGGCTGTTGACGAAAAAGCTATCAATGGTGATTACTCTTTAATCCATCTTGAAACAGGCTGTCACTATGTAAAGTTCAGCAATAGCAAGAAAATCAAGATAGAAGTTGTAGATACTTCTGCGAGTATTTGTGAATGGCAGAACGGCTACAATAAATGGAAAATCGGGAAGAAGCCCGCATTATGGCATAACACAAAATCTGATAGTGGTATCGTCGGGTTGGATTTTTCTTCTGTTTGTGATAAGGAGTTGGCTCTTGACGAGAGTGTAGCCAGACGATGGGTCAAAGCAATAGTTTTTGACGAATATAATCCTAATGAAAATAATATTGCTATCAAATTAACGCGACTATGATATGAAAACATTTGATTACGAACAATATAGAGTTGTAGGTCTTGTAGAAGACAAATTGGGTGATAATACGACAATCAGTGTGATTGGATATTGTGATTACAATCTTCATGTATTTCATCCGCTTAATAATGCAGAAGTCCTTGAATTATTTCCCACTCGTGGAAAGGTTTTTGCCTACAGATTCAATTTACGCTATAAGCATCTCAGAGGAAGCATTGTTTGTTTATGTGTTCAACCCAGTAATAAAGATGATAGAGAAAAATATGTTTGGGACTGGGATGAAGAAGTTTTAGAATATGGACAAAGAATCTGTATGCTTAAAGGAGCATTCTCTGAGGATGGTCAGCATAATTACGAAATTCTCATAAATAACGGGTTACTTGATGTTAATAGCGACAAGTTGGTATATAGTGGTGGTAGAGTTTATCAGATTATTCCCGACAACAGTAACGCTATTCTGTATCCCTATCAGAGCAAAGGTGGTAGAGTCTATCAGATTATTCCTGACAACATAGGCAGGGTGTTAAAATACTGGGAAGCATCTTCGCTTGAGATGGTTACAGTCGATGGTAACAAGTATTTTGTAGGTATATCCTTGCCTAAGCATGACGGTCTGTTAGACATAACCAACGATGAACAATTAGCCAACTGGTATTTATCTAAGATTGTTAAAAAGAATTGGTCAGGTATTGTTCAGGCGCAATCGTTCCGCAACTCGGAAAGTTTTTTGAGAGAATTGCTTTCTTTACAAAAAAATCTTGACGCAACAACCATAGAAAACAGGTTGAAACGACTTTTGTCTATCGACACAAGTTTATCTCTTATGTTTGATAGTTTAAAAGAGATTGCTGAAACTCCTTGGTTTTCTGGAGTTGTCAAAAGAAGCATAGAAAAGGAGAAAAAGCATATAATAGAACAGCTCAGAAAAGACAACACTGCAGAGATCCAGAGAATAAAAGAAGAACATGATTTGGAACTGATGCAGCTTGAAGAAGAGCAGAATGCAAAGATAGAAAAGCTGCAACAGGAAATTGTTGAAAAGAAAAAGAGTTTTGAAGAGCAGGAGCATTCCCTCGATGCTTTGTTTCAAGAAAAAAGTCTTGAAATTGAATTGTTAGATGAAACAATTAAGGAGGAACAGCAAGCGATTGCTACCCTTGAGGAATCTATAGCCAAAATGAATGATAGAAAAGCGTTAATCATTCAAGACTTCTCCATCATACATGAAGTGCTGTCTGCGTCTATTCCGCAGAGCAATACAGTAGCAGTGCAATCGTCCCGACAATTCACACTGGAAGAGATTCATTATTCAGAGAATCCCATTACCCGTTTCCAAGCATACGNTANATCGCTGGAGAANATCCTGAAAGCCAACGAAGCTCCANAGTNTTCGCCGCAGNCATTGGCCAGATTACTTGCAAAATATATCGTTGTGCTGTGTCCAAGTCAGGCTATAGCCCATGCACTAATACTGGCTTCACATAATTGTNGCTATATCNCTGAATANGTGANCGCAANATGGNGGTCTTTTGATGATCTTTGGAATAACGGGCTGGCNTATGATCGNTGGANAAAGNAATGAAAAGNNTGAAACTATACACTTCCTACTTTTACAAAACATAAACCTCTCATACCTTCCAAATTTCTTGCAACCGTTGGTAGACCTTCAAAAAGGTCTTATAACCAAATTCCCGGCAACGGATATTTCCCTGCCTAAGAATTTGCGCATTCTCTGTACTGTAGTGGAAGATGAGCTTATTAAGATGCCGGCAACAGTCCTGAAATACTTTGGCTGTATCNACAAAGCTTGTNAATTTGAGACATCAGCCACAATGAAAATGGCAGATGATGCAAACTTAGGTTATCTCACGGCAGAAGAACTTCTTCGTGAAGGGCAACAAGATTTTGAGGTTCATAATATGTTAGAGCAGTATATAGATGAGTAAGACCATGAGATTGACGGAACTTCAGGATTTATTCTATATGTGGATGAGTAAATTCGAGAAGAGAAGCCTTGAAAACATCAAGGTTCATTGTGATTTTCTCAATGAAAGTTACGACCTTAATCTCCCATATCCTAATTGGAATATTTTCTGGCCATTGGTCTTCAATGGTCTGATTGACCATATCGGCAAAGGGTATTACGCTCTTACCACTCCTGTCATCATAGATTATGGAAGTCACTATGTTTATATTAACTACAAGCCAAACAATGTCAAATCCAAGCAACTTGCCACAGGTATATATTTATCTGAGATTATAGACAATCCAAGAGATTTTGTAGTTATTAAGGTAAATCCGTTATCTGTTTTAAAAAGATTCCCGACAGTCAGAGATGTTGTTGACTCTTTTGACAAATCACACCGTGACCCTAAAGAATTACAATATTACCACAGGAAAAATGGGAAAGGTATCGCCAAACTTGAAACAGAAGGTCTTACACGCTATTTCTCCATACCAGAGAAACTATATATGCGCAAACTTCCAAGTAGGACAATCAATCCAGAAGCATTTGCTATAGCCTATAGTTTTAGCCGTGCTATCAATAATGAGCCCAATGGCAGATATAATGAAACGACCAATACGCTTGTACTTCCGACTTTTGCCTTGCCATACCTACTTTACCGAACATTGTTGCTCCATTCCCTGTCGGATGGAGTAATACCAGAGGTATGTGACAAGTATTACATTTTTAACAATGTACCAGCCTCTTATGTACGACAACTGAATAGAATTTTTTGTAACTCGATAGTCTATGAATGACCCTATTAAAATATATAATGATATCCGTAACGCTTACTATAAATATATAGGAAGTGGATTACCATTCTTTCGTGAAGAATATAATCAGGAGCGTAACGAGCTGATAAGGGAGTTTGGTACTATTTCACAGCCTCCCGTCATTGAGATTGTTCCNAAATATCATGNNAANGCNACGCTTAAAGAATTTTGTGTGACNGANGGGGTAANCAACGAATTAAATGATTTCGTTAATTGTGGTCTATTCTCGCAAGGTGGCACTTTTGAAAGAAAACTGTATAATCATCAATACGAAGCACTTAAAACGGCTCACCTTGACAGAAAAAACATTGTCGTTACTACTGGTACTGGCTCTGGTAAAACAGAATGTTTTTTACTTCCTGTTATCGCAGACCTCATCAAGGAATCAAAACAATGGCACAATGAGCGTCATCGTGCTATGAGGACTATGATTCTTTATCCACTTAATGCGCTTGCTGAAGACCAAATGATTAGGCTTAGAAAAGCTGTGAACAGTCGAAAAGATGACAAAACTGGTGCTCTTGACTGGTTAGACAGGAACAGGAATGGCCATCGTTTCTATTTCGGGCGTTATACAGGAGCAACTCCTGTTAGCGGATTGAAAGAAAAGGTTAGAGACAGACTTCGAGACGAAAAACGAATCCTGATAAGGGATTGGAACGCAGCAAAAGAAAGTGGTGACAAAGAACTGCTGTATCACATTCCTTGTATGGAGGATGATTCTGCTGAAATGTGGGATAGATTTTCCATGCAAGAAAATGCCCCAGATATTCTTATTACAAACTATAGTATGCTCAATGTTATGCTGATGCGCGACAATGAGCTGAAAATGTTTGAGGACACTCGTAAATGGCTGGCAGAAGACAAACATAACGTTTTCCATCTGGTCATAGATGAATTGCACACCTATCGTGGAACAGCAGGAACCGAAGTTGCTTATTTGATACGAATACTACTTGACAGATTAGGAGTGACACCTGAATCTCCTCAAGTGCAATTCCTTGCTACCAGTGCTTCTTTGGAAGAAAACCAGCAGTCCATCGATTTTCTTGCTGAATTCTTCGGTATAGAAAAAAAGCGATTTAATGAAAGATTCACTATCATTTCAAATCCTCCCCAAGCTGTAGTCGAAAGCCCTACGGTGGCGATACCATGTGAAAAACTTGCCAATTATTACGAAACAGATGAAACAGAAGAAAACGACAAGGCATTCCTTGTTTCTCTCGGCTGTGATTCTTTCTATTCCGTCGCTCAAAAGTATCAGTTAGTTGACTGGCTAAAATATACAATGAACACGCCACGAGGAATACTTCCATGTGATGTTATAAGCATATCAAAGTCGCTTCCCGTCAAAGAAGACATTGCGTTGATAACAACAGCAGCCATCATAAAAGTAATATGCAAGGGAGTATCTTCAAATGGATACATCTTGCCGCTTCGTGCACATTTCTTCTTTAGAAACCTTTCAGGTCTATGGGCATGTTCTTCACATGAATGCAAGGACGTTAGCAGTGAATATCAGTTTGACGAAAGAGTAATAGGTCGTTTTTATAAACGACCATGCAATGTGTGTTCGTGTGGCATGAAGGTGTTAGAGCTACTGGTCTGCGAGAACTGTGGCGAAGTCTTTCTTGGTGGGTATTTAATCATCAGGAACAATAGGACTTATCTTAGCGTTGAAAAGCCAATCGGCAATGGCTTTGTCGGATATGGAGTTTTATGGAAAGGCAAAGAAAAACCTGAAGATGGATGGATTCGGGTGTCATACAATTCTGCTACAGGAGAGTGTGTCAATGATATCGATGGACAATACTGGCTGCACCTACAAAAAAGCAACTCTGAAACGAAATTCCCTCATAAATGTCCCAAGTGCGAGGTTTCATATCGGGTCAGTGATACAAACAGTTTGACTCCTGTTCGCCGTCACAGTACAGGTTTGCAGAAAATAACTCAGATTCTTGCAGACTCACTTATAAGGTCCATGCGGAATGCCAAAGAGTCTAACACGAAGGTCGTGCTGTTTTCAGACAGCAGACAGTCTGCCGCAAAACTCTCGGCTGGTATAGAACTTGACCATTACCGCGACGTTCTTCGATGGGCTATTTTATACTCCCTTAATGGAAACGACAAGGCTGTTGAACTTCTTAACAAATACAGGAAAGGTCAACCTCTAACAGAAGGGGAAAAGGATACTTTTAGGTCATTGAGTAACACCCCGACATTCCGTGAATATGTAAACTATATCAGAGATGAGAAAGAAAATTTGATAACGGATGATGCATTGGAAGCACTTAATGAGTTTCTTAATGCCGTGTCTGGTCAGAACTTGGGCAACATAGAAGATGAGGTATTTAGAATTCTGTTGAAACAGGGAATGAATCCTGCTGGTCCTAAGCCTTCTGTAACCGAAAGCAGCATAGCTGGGTTCTTCTGGTCGGAGTTGTATGACTTTATCCAACTTAAAGTTAAGCCAGGGCTAAGTGACAATAAACGGCAGTTTGAAGAACACATTCGTTTGTCTAATAAAACCGAACAGATTGCAAGTATTTTCGCTAACAAAAAGCGTTCTTTTGAAGAACTGAAGTTAGGTTATCTGATACCATCAAAAAACATAGCAGATTCCATATGGCGAGAACTGGCATGTTCTGCAATCCGTCTCTTGNGCGNAAAAANAAGGANAAAANGGNTTCCTTNTAAANNCCCTGCTACAGAAAGCTTNCCGAGAGAAGTAAGGAACTTGGTGAAGACCATTTTTCATGTCACCGATAATAGAGCAGTTGAGGAAAAGATAGAGGAACTGAGAAAACTTCTCAGAAGTCGTGGAATTATAGATTCAACAACAGTGAGGCTTACAGGAGAAGGCATCTCTTTTGTGAAAGCAGAAATAGGTAGCAAATACTGGGTCTGTCCTAAGTGTAAAACCATTCACATGCATCATGCCAATGGCTTTTGTATCAATTGCAACAATAAATTAGGAGATGCCCTTGTTTTGACTGAGCAAGACGTTTCCACCCCAGAAGATTATTATCTCTCATTGCTTAACAGCACGAATAGTGTTTACCGTTTGCATTGTGAGGAAATGACAGGTCAGACAGCGAAAGAAGATTCAAGGCGGCGGCAGCGCCTTTTTCAAGAGATATTCCTTGATAATGAGAATGGCGTTGTTGATGGCATCGACTTGTTGAGTGTGACAACCACGATGGAGGCAGGTGTTGACATTGGCTCCCTGTCAGCAGTAATGATGGGTAACGTTCCACCCCAACGTTTTAACTACCAGCAACGAGTAGGTCGTGCAGGTCGTCGCGGAAACCCACTGTCGGTGGCATTGACTGTTGCACGTTCATCAAGCCATGACCAGACCAACTTTATAGAATACAACCGTATGGTGTCAGATACTCCCAAAGACCCATATTTGGAAGTACGTACTGTGGAGATTGTCCAACGAATCGTTGTAAAGGAAATTTTGTACAAAGCTCTGCGGAAAGAAAGTGGTGCCAAAGATAGCGTACACGGAAATTTCGGACTCGTAGAAAATTGGAGCTATAATAAACACTTCGTCACGGAATGGATAGACAACAACCAAGATGAGGTACGTCGTATAATAGATGTGGTTACAAATGGAACGGAAATCTTCGATGAATTAAAACGCGAGATCTTTAACTACATCTATAATGATCTTCTTGATGAAATAACAAATATAGCCCGTAGCACTTCCTTTACGCAGAACCTTCTTAGCGAAAGATTGGCCAATGCAGGTTTACTACCTATGTTTGGTTTCCCAACAAGGGTTAGAAATCTATATTTGGAAGATCCTGTACTTCAAGGGAAACTTCCTTCTGAAGATGTTGTATCGAGAGATATTGATATGGCTATCAATTCTTTTGCTCCAGGGCATGAAATAGTAAAAGACAAAAAAGTCTATAAGTCAATCGGTGTTGTGGAATATGAATACAATAAGTTGGATCACACGGTTAGACCCAAACACAATTCGTTGAATATCTATAACCAACCATTGTGTCGTTGTCATGAGTGCGGCTATTCCACGATTGTTGATACAGAACCACAAGAGTCATGCCCTGTCTGTGGAAACGAAATAGAGAAAATAAAGATATGTTCTCCATTGGGTTTCTTTGTTGACTACGAAAAGAAGCCAGAAGATTTCAGCGGTGATTATGATTGGTACTCACCCAATAGCGATATTAGATTGGATTGTGAGCCGTATCTTCGTGATTGTGGAACTGTTGCAAATATGACGGTACGTAATAACATATCTCCTTCTCAGGGCAGGGTTCATCTGGTGAATGACAACAATGGTAATCTGTATTGCTTGGGGAAAGACGATAAGGGGAGATTTGTTTCAAGAGATGTTCTTGACGATGGGAAGAAACAGTTTATAAAGCTTCAGAATGAAACCAAATACGCTTTCGTCGCCTCAAAGACGACAGGTGTGTTAACATTGTCAGTAGGCAAGACGCCAAAGAGCGTTAATTTATCTCCCATATTTGAAACAAATGCTAACAGCTATGCCGTTAGAGCTGCATTCTTGTCATGGGGTTATTTGGTACGGAAAGCAATATCGTCATACTTAGATATAGATTCGTCTGAACTCAATGTGGGATTTTATATCGTGCCACAGACCAAAATGGCAGAGATTTTTTTTGTTGAAAATCTTGAAAACGGTGCTGGTTATTGTAACTTCTTATCAGGAAGACGCTATGCTGATGTTCCCATGGAGGCGATAATAACACCTTTGACTGAAGGTGGAGAAATCTATAATCAGCTTACATCAGAAGAACACCTGTCTGGGTGTACTTCATCTTGTTATGACTGTATACGCGACTATTCGAACCAGAATGTTCATAGTATTCTCGATTGGAGGTTGGGCTTGGATATTGCACGTCTTGCTAATAGCGAGGAAGCAACTATTGATTTCTCTGTACCATATTGGCACGATTACATGTTCTCTACTATTAGAAATATGCTTGAAAGTAACCGATACACTGTGGAAGAAAAACAAGGAACACTTTTCGGGAATGACCCTTACGGGGACAAATATGTTCTTGTGCATCCTCTTTGGTCTGAAAAACATGTTGAATCCTTGATACGGAAAATAGGGAGAGAATATAACCCTCTGTCTGTTTTTGGAATAACGAAACTTCAAACAGAACTATAATTTGTAGAAAGACAATACGATTGATAAATAATACGTTATAATATAATGACCATACAAGAAATAATATCTCGAAAGGAAGATCAGACATTTGACCGCAAGAGCATTCAAATAGAACCGAAGGCTTTGGCTGTACCTATCGTGGCATTTGCCAATGCGGATGGTGGTGTAATAGCCATTGGCGTATCAGATAAGACCCGAAAGATAGAAGGCGTTGACCAGCATACGGAGAAACTGAATGAGTTGCTACGTGTGCCTTTCGATTTCTGCAATCTGTCTGTTTCGGTCACATGTTCGTATATGTCATGCATGGACAAGGATGGGAATGAGAATCGCATTTTGCTGATGGAGATTCCTGCCAGTTTCAGTTTGCATACAAATCAAGCGGATGAAGCATTTGTGCGTGTAGGCGAAAAGAGCCGAAAGCTGACTTTTGACGAGCGTGTGCAACTGATGTATGACAAAGGGGAGCGCTACTTCGAGGATACGGCTGTATATGGTGCGACCATTGATGACATTGATATGGATGCCGTTGCAGAATATGCCATATTGGTAGGGTATGGAAAGACTCCCCTTCAATACCTGCGAGAAAACAATGGTTTTGTGACCACCAACAAGAAGGGTGAAGAGGATGTCAGCACTGCTTGTGTTCTTCTCTTTGGCAAGAATCCGCAGAAGTTCTTCCCTCGTGCTCGTGCCCGTTTCATCCGATATGAAGGTGTAGATGAAAAGGTGGGTGCGGAAATGAACGTCATCAAGGATGTTACGTTTGAAGGAACTATCTTGAACCAGGTAAGGAAAGCCATCGAGTTTATCGAGACCCAAGTTCGGGAACATACATTCTTGGGACGGCATGCCCGCTTTGTGACGAAGCGTGATTACCCAGAGTTTGTTATCCAAGAGATGATGGTCAATGCTTGTTGCCATCGGGCGTATAATATAAAAGGTACGGAAATCCAGATTAAGATGTTTGATGACCGCCTCGTGTTTGAGTCTCCGGGCAAACTCCCAGGGCAGGTAAAGCCCAACAACATCCGACACACTCACTTCTCTCGCAATCCCAAGATAGCAGCATTCCTCAAAGCATATCACTATGTGAAGGAGTTTGGTGAGGGTTTTGACCGTATCTGTCGTGAACAAGAGGCTAATGGAGCAAATATCCCATTCTTCAGAACTGACGAGTTCATCCTGAAAATCACGATTCCAAAGGTGACTGAAAGCGAACTGAGGCGAACTGAACCGAACTGAAACCGATTTGAGGATAACAAAGAAGGTTGACCGATTGATAGAAAAAGCCCATACTAATGGTGAAAAAATATCTGATAATAGAATCGCAATGTTGCGGTTAATGGAAGAGAATCCTTACCTTTCTAAGGTTGAATTAGGTAAGATGTTGGGCTTGCATCCTTCTTCTGTATGGCGCAATATTGAAGCCATGCGTGGAAAGTTCCTCCGTCGTGTTGGTCCCGACAAAGGTGGCTTTTGGGAGATAATACTTGAAGGATAGTGGATGTTGTATCTAAAACGTAACGGTTTTACAGAAGAAAAATTAGATTTCATCATTAACTGTGACATCAAAATATCGTATTGGTGATAAGTGGAATTAGGAATAGATGTAAAGTGTTAGGCCGCAAATTTCGTGGCAAAGAGGGCGATTGAACAAAAACTGCTGTTGTCCGCTGATTTTTTTTGCCGTTTTGTTTGGTCATGTCAGAAAAAGGCATTACCTTTGCACTCGCAATTTGAAAAGGTTGCTGTTCGGTTGGCCCGTTCGTCTATCGGTTAGGACGAGAGATTTTCATTCTCTAAAGAGGAGTTCGACTCTCCTACGGGCTACCCTTTTTTTGTGGAGATGGGTGCGAGGTCACAGCGCCATACCACATCGAACTCCGCCAGCCCCATGCACGGGGCTAATCAACAAAACATTTTACATTAAACTTAAAATCAAAACAAAATGGCACATCACAAGTCATGTCTGAAGCGCATCCGCCAGAACGAGAAGCGCAGACTCCACAACCGCTACTACGCTAAGACGATGCGTAGCTATCTCCGCGACATCCGCAACGAGAAGGACAAGGCAACCGCTCAGGAAATGTTCCCAAAACTCCAGAAGATGCTGGACAAGTTGGCTAAGCAGAACATCATTCACTGGAAGAAGGCTGCTAACCTCAAGTCAAACACAGCTAAGCTGATTGCTAAGTTGGGCTAAGCGAGGAATCTTCTATACACTATTAAAATATTCATTAGAGACAAAAGGTTGGGAATCGAAAGAGCGTCCCGGCCTTTTTGTTTGTAGCCTAAGGCGGGTTTGGGCTTTTTTCCTCGCGCGGTGGAGATTTTCTTCGTGTTTTCTTTCTGTGTGTCAAGAAATATCCGTAACTTTGTAACGTAAAAAGAGAATCATTAAGCGAAGAACAACAATGGATGAAACTCAGATGAACGGGGCGGAGTATTCCGCCAGTAACATCCAGGTCCTGGAGGGTTTGGAGGCCGTAAGGAAACGCCCCGCCATGTATATAGGCGACATCAGCGAGAAGGGTCTGCACCATCTCGTGTATGAGACTGTCGATAACTCTATTGATGAGGCGTTGGCAGGATTCTGTACGCACATTGAGGTGACCATCAACGAAGACAACTCCATCACGGTGCAGGACAACGGACGAGGCATCCCGGTCGACATGCACGAGAAGGAGCATCGCAGCGCGCTGGAGGTGGTCATGACAGTGCTTCATGCTGGTGGCAAGTTCGACAAAGGCTCTTATAAGGTGTCGGGCGGTCTGCACGGCGTGGGTGTGAGTTGCGTGAACGCGCTCTCTACACACATGACCTCGCAGGTGTTCCGTGACGGAAAGATATACCAACAGGAATATGAGAAGGGCAAGCCGCTCTATGACGTGACGGTGGTGGGCGAGACGGGGCTGCGCGGCACTCGCCAGCAGTTCTGGCCTGACGGCAGCATCTTCATCACGACCACCTACAAGTACGACATTTTGGCGAACCGTATGCGTGAGCTTGCCTACCTGAACGCTGGCATCAACATCACGCTCACGGATATGCGCCTGGACAAGAATGCCGAGGTGGGCATTGAGGGCATCCGACAGGAGGTCTTCTACAGTGAAGGCGGCTTGAAGGACTTTGTGCGCTACATCGACTCCACGCGCACCTGCCTCTTCGACGACGTGATTTACCTCAACACCGAGAAGCAGAACACGCCCATTGAGGTGGCTATCATGTACAACACCTCTTACAGCGAGAACATCCACTCTTACGTCAACAACATCAACACTATAGAAGGCGGTACCCACTTGCAGGGCTTCCGCACGGCACTGACACGCGTGCTTAAGAAGTATGCCGACGACCACAAAATCACGGAGAAGCTGGAGAAGCAGAAGATAGAAATCAGTGGCGAGGACTTCCGCGAGGGCTTGACGGCAGTCATCAGCGTAAAGGTGGCAGAGCCTCAGTTCGAGGGTCAGACAAAGACGAAGCTGGGCAACAGCGAGGTGGCTGGTGCTGTACAGCAAGCCGTGGGCGAGGCATTGGCATATTATTTGGAGGAACACCCGAAGGAGGCCAAGATGATCATCGACAAGGTAGTGTTAGCCGCAGAAGCCCGTGTGGCTGCCCGTGCGGCACGCGAGAAGGTGCAGCGCAAGAACCCGATGACGGGTGGTGGTCTGCCAGGCAAACTGGCTGACTGCTCAGACAAGGATGCTGCCAACTGCGAGATGTTCATTGTCGAGGGTGATTCGGCTGGTGGCTCAGCTAAGCAAGGTCGTGACCGCCACTTCCAAGCCATTCTGCCTATTAGAGGTAAAATTTTTAATGTGGAACGTGTGAAGTGGCATCAGGCCTTTGAACATGAGGAAGTGAACAACATCTTCCAAGCACTGGGCGTGAAGTTCGGTTTGAACCCCGAAGACCAAAAGGAGGCTAACTATGAGAAGTTGCGCTACTACAAGACCATCATCATGACCGATGCCGATGTCGATGGTTCGCACATCGACACGCTCCTCATGACGCTCTTCTTCCGCTTCCTGCCGCAGCTGATTCGCGACGGTCGTCTCTACATCGCCACTCCTCCGCTGTACAAGTGTACGAAGGGAAAGATTAGCGAGTACTGCTATGACGAGTCGGCTCTTCAACGCTTCATCGACACTTACGGTGAGGGACAGGAGGACAAGATTAAGGTGCAGCGATACAAAGGTTTGGGTGAGATGAATCCCGAACAGCTTTGGGAGACGACGATGAACCCTGCAACGCGCCTTTTGAAACAGGTAACTATCGACGATGCTGCTGAGGCTGACTACACTTTCTCCATGCTGATGGGTGAGGACGTAGGACCACGCCGCGACTTTATCGAGAAGAACGCTACCTACGCCAACATCGACGCATAAGACAAGCGTGGTAACTCTGTCGGGCAGGCGAATACCGCTTTGCTAAGCTCGCCTCTGTTACGCTCAGCAATACGAAAGCGAGTGGGGCATTGCCTCATATAGCCGAACATTTCATTCAATTCTTACATATATTCTCGTGCCGACTCGACCAGAAGTGATTCTAACCGAGTCGGCTTATTTTTTACGCCACCATACACCTGAATGATGTACAACTCATTGTTGTATCCAGGTGTATAGTNGCGTAATNCGTTGTGGGAGTTCCTTTTTNTGTCTTTACTTCTTCTTCTTCTTCTTCGACNAGCCCTCCTCCNTCAGCGTGATAGGCTTGATTGTTCCGTCGGGATTGAAATGCNGTTCTTCCACGCACNCCTGCCGTCTGCAATCACCGCCAGGTTCTCCGTTCAGCATGTACGAACCATCGTGGTAGAAGAAATACCACTTGCCCTTGAACTCGTTGACAGACGGATGGATGGTGAAGCCATACTTGGCACAGCTCGTCAGTATGCCCCGATACGTCCACGGTCCGCGAATGTCGGTCGCTGTAGAGTAGGCTATCTGTTCTGGCTGCACACCGGGCGCATCTGCGGCATACACATTATAATATATACCTTTACGCTTGAACAGCCACGGTCCTTCGGAATAGTTGCGCAAGCCGACGTGCCACAACTCTCCGTCAATCTCGGTCATGTTAGGCTTCAACTTTGCCATGTAGCAGTCGCCATTGCCCCATGCGATGTACGCCTGTCCGTCGTCGTCGATAAGCACCGTGGGGTCGATGTCCGCATTCCCTCTGTGCGAATTGGTCGTCATGTCGTCCGTTACGATGGGCTTCTCACCCTCCTTGTGTACGGGCACGAACGGACCTGTTGGAGAGTCGCTCACCGCCACGTCAATCTTGTGCAAGCCATCATCGGCATTGTCCAGCGTCACATAGTAATAGAACTTCCCGTTGCGCTCCACCACCTGTGCTGCCCATGCACTGCCCGACCTCGCATTGGGGAAGTCAGCCGCCCTCAGCACCACTCCGTGGTTCTTCCAGTTCACCATGTCCTTGGACGAATACGCCACCCAGTGCGGCATGTAGAACCATCCGCCCACACCAGCTTGGTCCACACCCACATACGCATAAATCCTGTCGCCGATGACCGTGCAGGCAGGGTCAGCCGTGAACTGGTCGGTGAAAATCGGGTTCTGCCCCTTCACACGTTCCTTGCCCACACCAGCAATGGAAAGGTTTTTAATCTCTCCGTTGCGCACCTGCAAAGAGTTCGGGAAGCCTCCGGGGAAACCATGTCCCACGACCCAGCGGCTCACATGATACCTCAGCGCATAGCCCTTGTAGCGCACCGTTTGTACCTCTTCATCCTGTTGATTCTTCACTGCCAACGTGAGTTGCGACGTGTGCTTCTTCTTGTCATGCACAGCCTTTACCGACACGTCAAACCACTCGCCAGACGTCACCTGTTTGCCTGCCAGCACGCGGTGCAATTTGCCCTCTTCGTCCTTCACCTCGGCAAAAATCTGTTCCGTGCCAGGGTCATAACCGATGGTGAGGTCGGCAAACAACTCACTCTGCGCCCCTTCCTTGCAAAGGAAAGCCTGCTCCGTCACCAGCGTGTTGAACCGCATGGACAGGGCAATGTTGAGCTCCTCTCTGAAATCGGCATAAAACAACTTCGTTCTGTTGTCGGTCGATAGTTCTTGACAATTCATACTGATAATGGTATCGTTGTTCTGGATACCGAAGTCCTTCCATCCGCCCTCCGTCGCTGTTTGGGCAGCCATGTCTATTGCGGCTAACGACACAGCCGCTGCCAAACTCATTGCTTTTAGTGTGATGCTCATTATCTTTATCGCGTTATTTTCTTCTTTCTCTGTTGCCACAANCCGCATAAACGCTCNTTCCACTCCATGCGCCATATATAGCTTCGAGCCACAANGTTAAATGNTTTTTTCTTGACCACCCACGNTTTCCCCTTCTTTTTTATTCAAACAGGAAGGCGAAACATCTGTCGTAGGACACTCTTGTTTGTGATGCAGTTCCACAGCCTCTAAATCGGAGTCTCCGACATCGGTTTTTGGGTATGCGGTGAGCGTCGAGGTGTGAGCGAGATGTTTAGGAAAAACTTGCACTCCATGTTAGGTCTANATAGATTCTTCGTGCTNTGTCCAAGGAGCATTCGTNTAATCAGCCATAATGACGTGTTCATATCAGATATGGGGTGAATCTGTTCTCAATCTTCCTCATCGGAATGGCTCTATGTAAACATCTTCATCAAGGTCTACATAACCGAGGGGGCACCCACTGTGCCCATTCCGCTCAATACTCCAATGGCTTCCGATTGTTGTGGCGGCTCAGAATGACAGGAACAAAAAAAGTACCGCTAATTCATTGTGAATTAGCGGTCTTTGTGGTACCACCAGGATTCGAACCGGGGACACACGGATTTTCAGTCCGATGCTCTACCAACTGAGCTATGGCACCAACTTGGTTGCTTTTCCGATGAAGGCTTACACCCTTTTCGTTTGCGGGTACAAAGGTAGGGGTTATTTCGTTAGTGGCAAAACTTTTTCGTGTTTTTTTTCTCTTTTAGTGGGAAAAAGGTGGAAAAGGGAAGGAATGTTACTTATTTCCCAATGATTTGAAGGAAATCCTGCGGTTTGTCGTTGATGATAAGCGCATCGGGAAAGGTGGTCTCTTCGAGCAGTGGCAGCGCAAAGTGGTAGTCGCAGATGGCGGAGGTGTGATGGGCGTCGCTGCCGAGGATGATGGGTACTTCGTACTGCTTGCAGAGGTGGAGCATCTTGAGGAATTGGGGACGAGCCAGTTCCTTATGGCGCACGGGGTTGAGCGAGCTGCTGTTGAGTTCGAGGAGTGTGTCGGTGCGCTTGGCTGCCAGCACGACGGCTTCGATGTCGAAGTCAGAGGCGGTGCCATCGCATGGGTGCGAGATGATGTGGATGTGGGGATTCTCGATGGCGCCAAGCAGCGCAGAGGTGTTCTGTTGTCGGGTACCATCGGTGTAGCAGAGCTGGTGGAGACCTGCGATGACGTGGTCCATGCCGCTGAGCGTATGTGGGTCAGTGATATCCACGTTGCCCTCATAGTCGATGATGTTCAGTTCCGCTCCAAGCAGCAGGCGCATATCGCCATATTGTCGGGGCACTATGTGCAGGTTGCGGAAATAGATTTCGGAGCAAGTGCCAGGGATGGCTGGTCCGTGTTCGGTCACGCCAAACAGTGCCAGATGGTGCTGTTGTGCCTCGGCAATCATCTCGTTAAGGGTACAAAAAGCATGTCCTGACACGATGGTGTGGGTGTGAACGTCGAGTTGGATGCGCATAAGGTTGGGGTTTTGTCGGGCTTGCCGATTCTTTCGATTGCAAAGGTACTAAAAATGCGTAACAGGCGTATCGTGTTGTCACTCTTTTTCTTAAAAGGCAGGAAATCTTTTGNTTGTANGCACGAATTGATGTATTTTTGCAATCAGGNAAGTGAAACGGGANTTATACATATTTNTANTGTGTCTGTCNGTNCCAGTTTGGGCACAATGGATGCAGCTCGCTATGGTAGCACTTGCTGNTTGATGGTTCAACCTGTTATCGGTGTATTGTATGAAACTCAAACGACTGGGCGTAATGCCCTCCTTCTGTGTGCTCCTCACCGCCTTCTTCATGTGTGGCGTTTTTCCGTGTGTGGCAGTTCCACCCTCTCCTGATGGCGAGGCGTTGGTTCGTTGGCAAGCTGGTGCCACAGTGACAGCGGAGGAGATTGAGGCTGTTGGCGGTTTGGACGCTTGTTTCGCCAGCGAACCCATCCCCGATGTTGTGTGGACTCGTATGCAGGGCAAGACATACAAGGACAATCCCTATATTGGACGCAAGGACCTTCGCTATATCCGTGCCTTACATTGGGATTATGACGGCAAGACCCATGTGGGCGAAATGGTGTGCAACCAGCAGATTGCCGCCCGTCTGATATACATCCTGCGCACACTCTATGAACATCGCTATCCCATTCAGCGGATGCTCCTGCCCGATGTCTATGATGCGGACGACGAGACACAAATGCGTGCCAACAACTCTTCCTGCTTCTGCTATCGCGCTGTGGCAGGCAGTGCCAAACTCTCCAAGCATGCCCGTGGATTGGCGGTGGATATTAACTCGCTTTACAATCCTTACTACAAAGACCGAAAGGACGGCACGCGCTATGTGCAGCCTTCAACGGGCAGACCCTATTGTGACCGCACGAAGGACTTTCGCTACAAAATCACTCGCGACGACCTGTGTGTCCGCCTTTTCATCGAACAAGGCTTCGCTTGGGGAGGCGATTGGCGCACATGCAAGGACTACCAGCACTTTGAGTTGAGGGGGCAGTGAGAATGAAAATGATAATGAACTGCACCCCAAAAGTTTGATTCTAAACTTTTGGGGTGCGGTTTATTTTTGAAATAGGTCTGATTTTTAATTGGCAGTCATAAGGTCTTTTATATACTCCTTAAAAGTGATTTGTTTCCCTTTCATTCTCATGGATATGAACGGCACGCAGAGCATGCAGACATACAGAAAGACACTGATGATTGTATAGATTGCTTTGGAGGAAGAGGTGATGTTGTCCCAAAGTGCTTTGTCTGCACAAAATGCAGTGCCGAACACTAATACAATCAAAGGCAGAAGCCGAAAATACCTTTTGTTCTTTTTCATATATTTAATTCTTTTTTTAATACTATACTCTTTCTTGTCTTTCTTGGAGAGCCATCCATCATGTAGATGGCTTTCCAAGAGTTGAGTGATTCATGACTATTAAATAGTGCTATCACCATTCATTGTCATCGTCGTCGTAACAATCCCCCATTTAGAATCACAGTTTGGATATTCATAATTAGGCAGTCAGGCAAATCGGCTGAACTGGCNTTTTATCAGGTATGCNCCTATGGTGCCAAATCCTATTACGAGTGAACTAATGAGAGCTTTTTTTCCGTGTTTTTTTGTGGACTTTTCCACTGCATCCCCCAAGCATTTGAGTCGGGATTTTTTTGGGGNACTTTTTCTGTCCCTACGGTNTTCTACAACGGTTCCGATACCAATGAAACAGAGAAAGACGGTCAGCATTCCTCCGAAGAGGATGTTACATGAACGAGGGCTTTTGAAAAAATCTTTTGTGTCGTTTTTAATTGCACCCCATCCGCGTTGATATTGTTCCTGTACCTCTTTTGNGTTGCATCCCACGTANTCAGNNGGGTTTATTTTCGGTGTGTNGCCACCGAACAGTTCCGAGTTCTCACTGCATAATTTTCTCAGACCTTCTTCGTTCTNNTTGTTTGTGATTATTATCTGATTGGGATAGCGGAATTTCCCATCNTTGAAAAGGGNTTTGAAGANGATATCGGGCGATGAACCGTATTTGCATTGCACGGGGATGCCGTTGATGAGGAAGTCTGCTCCATTCTTGTATTCGTTGACTTTTACGACTTTGTATTCCGCTTGGCGCATTTTTCTTGCGAATACATCCTCAAAAGCATACCCCATTCCGGTAGGACAACCATTCTCTGAGCAAACTTTGTATTTGGGAGTGCCTTNCCATTTCTNACCGAGGTTGGTTTGATAGAGATGACANTCCTTACNATAGATTANGAATGGTATTCCAGAACAGAAACCGAAATAGACGACATTATCTGTCTTCTTTCCCTCTTCGGGGGCTTCTACAGGATTTTTGTGTTCCATTGTTTATTGAAAGNNGGTTTTGGTTTTCTCTGCTTNCGGGTGCAAAGNTATGGANATTTCAGNATTGCTCNAAGGATTTTGGGATACGTTNANAGTACGTNAAAGGTACGTTCGGTCGTGTACNTATATTATACAAAAGAGGCTACGCTTTGCGCGTAGCCTTGTCTTATTCTGTTTCTATATGCCAATACTTTTCTCGCCAACTTTGGGAAAAGAGATTTTCTATTTGTTTGTGCCCATTAGGGAGGCATTTTCCTTCTGATGTGTATTTACGTCTTGTTACTCCAAAGTCCGTTTTTGATTTAGTTTCATTTCTATTGAAAATCACAATTATTTCACCCCAGTATGATTTTAATGCTCCGCCGCTGCGCCATATCGTTTGATTCTTTCTCTGTTCTTCTGGGTAATCTTTTGCGAATAACAACCCCAATAGATATTCACACAAGACACGAGAACCGTTCCATTTAAGTTTCCCCTCATCCAGTTCTTTTGATATAAAGTTATTTGCTATAGCATTATTAAGCACATTTATTACCTCATTATCGGCAACATCCTCCACATATTTTTCTTTAAAACAAAAACCGTTGCTAAGACGATATTTACTCTCTTCCTGTACCAAAGAGGGTATCTCTTTGACCGACGGCTCTACAGGACTGCCATCTTTTGCCTTATCTTCAGCTACCCATTTTTTTAACTCGTTAATATAATTCTCCATGAATGGCTGATAGACAATGCTATCTAATGCTTCCATCTCCTTTGTGCTCCACTTTTGAGAGTATGTGTCATGGTTGTATAAGAAATTTCCAATCGAAATCAGACAGAACACCATTGCCGTTTCTTCAAGTTTTTCCAAAAAGTCTATTCCTGTTACCCCATCCTTTATATGAGTAAAAGACATCCGTAAATCATCTATTATACGCNTGAGTTCGTTATGTATTTCAANATCATCCTTATTGCCNCCATTATCGACCANATAATTATGGAAGCTTTCTATTTTTATGTCAGCCGTTTCATCAGCCAACATAATGGCATAAAACTCTTCCTTATCTTTTATTTTTTCCCTTTTTTCTGTAATGAAGGTAACGGTTCTAGTATATGCCATAACGCTTCCAATCACTACAGCCCAGCTCCGTAATAGTGTGGATAATAATTCAGACAACTCATGCGTGTCTAATTGGAATTGCTCTGATAATGCTTCCATGGCATAATCAAAAAGTTCCTTTCTTGCATTAGGAGTATTTGTATATCTTAATATATACCTTTTTAGAACATTATTTTTACCATTACCAGCTGAGGAGATTACACCATTAATGTTTACCCCTAATAAAGATAACTGAGTAACTTTTAATGATTGTAAATCAGTGTCCATTAAAGACAATAATAATGTATAAAGTCTATCATACGATTTGGGATTGTGTGACTCAACAGAAAAACATTTCGATATTTCGTCGCTTATGGATA
>WFLX010316729.1_pt1 | contig 40534 bp, 34 predicted proteins | sample 4967041 | NCBI WGS metagenome assembly WFLX01 (sample SAMN12857096, study PRJNA449069) | gut metagenome | isolation source: stool from male and female vole | host: Microtus ochrogaster | place: USA:Florida | collected 2017
CCTTCGCAGCTCGTCACTTGGCCGCTCGCACATTTGAGTAAACATTATTTCATTTTCAATGAGGTCTGTATCAGCCATTCCAGCCTGACTGTCCTACCGCAGTGAGGGCATCTGATCCTTTCCATTGACAACCGCCTCCCCACACTGATATGTAATAAGGGAACCAGACAGGCATATGGTTCTTTCTCTGCTTGGTTCCCTTTTATCGTTTGTGCATTATTGGTTTTCTTCCTATGCCCTCGCGTCAAAGCCGCCCCATACTTCCATCCCGTTTATCTCCTGCCTTGCCACACGGAACACATCATAGTAGACAACCTTCAGTCTCCATGTACTTCCGTTTCTGCTTTCGATTTCATCCCTTGCCAGCCCACACCTGCAGTGTATGTAAGGATTTCGCCACCATTCCCATCATACACATGGACGGTGGAACCCGTCCCCATGGACTATTTTTCTATTTCAAATTCCGAATAACTATAAGGTTATTCTTTCTTTAGCTAACCATACTCATCTTCGTACCGTTTGACTGATACTTCACCCGAAAATCAGTCCAGCCTTGAGCAGACCAGAGATAAAAGATATCATCCCGCAGCTGTTCATACTTCCCATTGCTCTCCTGAGAGTTCAACAACTCACATAACCTGCCTGGAAGACCGGCGATTTTAACATTTCCGGATTTATCCGTATCTTTATATATATCCTCCCATTTATACTGCCCATTGGTTGCTTTTTGGAGGAAACTGCTGATCTCACGGTAGGCACTTATCTGATTGTATCTTTTTGAATCCATACCTGATGCCTGCATATAAGTATCCCATAGCTGATCTGCAAATTCTTCTTCCAGTATCTTTTCCGCCTGCTCCTTTTCTTCCTCTGCCAGATCTCCGGAAATGGTCACTTTTCCATAGGCATTTATCTCCAGCTCCCAGACTTTCCCCTCCAGCTCTATGCCCGCCTGTTTCAATCTGTCCACAATTTCAGGNTACAGCTTATTCTGGAGCCTGCCTGTAGCCTCCGCCCTCTCATAATCNTGGAGATTGGCATAAATTTTCAGGTACTCCAACTCCNGTCTGCCAAGCCTCTCCCCCGAAGCCATCCGCTTCAGCAGTTCTTCCACACTCTCATCGCCTTGATAGCGGTCTTCCTCCGGCAAGGCACGGTACTGCTCATCATGCAGTCTATCCACTTCNTTTGCATAACCAGNCNTGTCTTCCCGTACTGTCCGATCCAGAACCCCTNACTGCTCCTGTGTCCTGTTCTGTGTTCTTTCTTCCGTGATCTGGATGCGGTAGGTCCCTTCCGTATCTGCGGCTTCACCATTACGGTTTTCCACCCGGATCACATAATCCCTGTTATGATCCCACTCCGGCAGTGTCCACTCACTGCTGCNATCACCGTTCTTTTGTGCTATTCCGATCTGGTTNCCATCCTTATCATAGACCAGCAGGTCATAGTCACACCCTTCTGTTAAGTTCTCCAGACGTATTGTGATCTTTGAAGAAATACCCATTCTGTCATAAAAAGCTCTCTGAATATATGAGAATGCGTAGCAGTCCACATCATCCGCAGAATTCAGTTTTCCTTCCAGATAGCTGTCCTGATTACCCAGCAATGAACTCAAATTGTCAGAACTAAAATAACAGTCCACCTGATCGTCATACTTTGTTCTCTGCCGATAGCTGTCGTTTTTATTTTCCTTGCTGTTCTCAACCAGAATGGTTTGCTCCTTCATATCCTTCAAAGGGGAATAAAACTGCCCTTTTCCGTAACGCTTACCCTCCCACAGAGGGCTGCTGATGTATTGATGATATGTACTTACCATTTTCCTTACCTTGCCTTTCCTTATTGTTTTAAATTGTAATTCTAACATTTTACTTATCCAGAAACCCTAGGAACTTCTTCCACTCCATGTAACCTTTCAAATCCCCATAACGATACTTCGGCTCCTCTGTCATTCGGAGCCACCCATGCCCCCTTATAGTAAGTCCGGGCATATCCTGCTTTACTTTAAATTGCCCGCCGTTTCCATGATATTCTTCTCATAAGCCGCAGAAACCGCTTCTCGTGTTATGCTAGCCGTCTTATAATATTTTTCGGTTTCCTGCTGTTCCCGTAATTTCCGCTTGATTGCGTTTTCTTCGGCAATCCGCTCATATTCAGCGTGCTTGGCTTCTCTTGCCCTACGCGCATCAGCAAATTCTGATGATGAAACGGTAATTCTCATGGGACCAGTCACGCGAAACTTGGAAATTTCTCCATTTTTATCCAGTTCAATTAAATAAGAACAGCCCGGATATGCCGGATATGTATCAATGAAATTCTCAACATCAGCCATCACTTTCTTTGCAAGCTCAGGATCATTTTTCATTTTTTCCTCCAAGGCAGGAGGTACAATGATTGCCTTCTTTCCAGCAGTTGAACTCCACCGTGACATCACTTCCGGACTGTTAGCTGACGGTTCCGCTCCAGAGGGAGTCCAGTTCAAGATAGATTCATCCACATTATCTGAAAAGAACCGCTCAAACGGAAAATCATTTCTATCCCATATGCCTTGAGATATCTTTGAACCGTCCATCACATGGTAGTACGCACCCGGAAACCTCGCCTGCCACATATCCTTGAAACTCATTCCCGCCGCAGTTACTTTCTCTGCCGCTTTTGTAGCCGCAAGCTCCGCAAAACTCACGTCGCTATTTTTTCCTGCCGCTCCATTCTTCTGGTACTGCTGTGCCAGATAGTACTCTCCTAATTTACCTGTTAATCCAAAGTCCATACTTAATCTCTCCTTTACTTCAAAATGCCCGCCGCTTCCATGATATTCTTCTCATATGCTGCAGCCGAAACCACCTTGCTCTGGTAACTCCTTCTGTCCATTTCCTGTTCCAGCATTTTGCGTTTCAGTGCACTTTCCTCCGCCAACCTCTCATATTCTGCGTGTTTTGCTTCTCTTGCTTTGCGGGCTTCAACAAATTCTGATGATGAAACAGTAATTTTCAACTCGCCCACCACACAAGCATGATTGATTTCCCCATTCTCATCAAATGTCATCAAAAAACCTTCGTTCTCACCAGGAGTAGAATTAGTTAATAAAAAATTATCTACTCGCTCCATTACTTTTTGTGCAAGCTCCGGATTATTTTTCATTTTTTCTTCCAGTTCTGGTGGTATAACCACAGCTATCTTGCCAAGCATTGAATTCATCTTGGCATGGACTGCCGGACTCTGCATATCAGGTTCAGATCCAGACGGCGTCCAGTTCAGAACAGATTTGTCCGCAGGTTCCGAAAAATACGCATCCCAAGGATAATCATTCCGTCCCCATANANCTCCGTCAATCTTGGAAGTATCCATNACATTGTAATACGCTCNCGGATACTTTNATTTNAGCATTTNCNCAAAACTTACANCCTCTGTTTTCTCTGCCGCCTTTGTNNCCGCAAGNTCCGNAAAACNNACNCCCTCGCTNTTNCCNGCNGTACTATTNTTCNGGTANTGCTGTGNCAGATAATACTCTCCTAATTTACCTGTTAATCCAAAATCCATCTTCACTTCTCCCTTCATTTTTCATCATCACGGACAGGATGAACACTCTGTCCTTTACCTTAAAATCCATTGTTCCCTGATACTTCTCTGCTGTGCTTTTGATGTTTGCAAGTCCTATCCCATGATTCTCCCGGTCGGCCTTATCTGTTATGGGGAATTCCCCCTGTGGTTTCCTCACCAGTCGGCCGTCAAAGCTGTTCTCCACTTTCAGGAAAAACAGTTCCCTCTTTTGAAATGAACTGATACGGACAAAGGCTTCTGCATCCGGTTCCTTCGCTTTCAGCTTCCTGCACGCCTCCATTGCATTATCCAGCGCATTCCCTAAGATAATGCCAATATCATAACTTTGTATGAATAATTTTTCAGGGAACCGCAGCCCTTCCACATCCATTTGCAAGTCTGACACTGCTTGGATAATTTCATGGTATTTCATGTTCAGCAAAGTATCCACAACTGTGTTCCCTGTCTTAAACCGGAATTCCAGTCTGTCCATAGTCTGGTTCAGTTCTTCCAGATAGGCTTGCAGTTCTTCTTCCCTGTCTTCCTCCTTTCCGGCCGCAAGCTGCATGATGAGGGAGAGCGTATTCTTCATGTCATGCTTCATCCCCCGTATCCCGGAATAGACACGCTCCATCTCCCCTATATGCTCTTGTAAGCTGCTGACCTGTTTTTCTAAAATAATCCGGCTGCTCTTTTCCCTGTTCCAGCAGATCATGTCCTGAAAGAGCTTTACCCCGGACACAATGGAAAACAGTAGCAGCAACAGGATAACAGGCACTATAATGATCAGTGACGGATATCTGTCATACAGCAGTTCCAGCGCACCGTTTTCTGCCATATCTACAGTTATATGCAGTAAGGTGCCTACCATCAGACTCGCCAGCCCCGGTGTAAGGATAAACAGCAATTCCGTCCTATGTATGGCATAATCTTTTTCCCGATAATCCTTCACTATTTTTTTCAAAGTAAAGTACAATAATGCCGATGCCGTCACACACCATACAACAATTATTCCAATCACAGTTATTACGATTATGTTATATGCTTTGGCAGAAGTCATATATCCGTTTATGGCATACCAGTTCCACAGCTTGAGCAGATTGTCCTCCAACTTTAAAACCATGTAGGACAGGAAAAAACTTATTTCACTTACAGCCATAAAGGTAACTATAAGAAATAAAGTGATCTTCCCTATTGCCCTATAAAAAATCAATGCAATCACAGATATAATAAACGTGGTTGCTGCCAGTTTTACAAAAGTTCCAAGGCTTCCATAACTTTTTGGCAGGAAAGTTCCCACACCTAACCGCAACACCCCATACAGCCCTGCAGCTGCCAGCCCGTTTATCCGCCGGTCTCGTATCCTTCCTTCCAGAAAACTCCCATAGAAATACTGCAGGCAGTATCCCCGAAACATGGCAGTAAAAATTTCCACCAGCCAACTTACCGCTTCATACACAGGACACCCCTCCATTCTGCAAATACCACATATACGCCTTTACAAACTCATTNTGCTTCTTNNTTGTCAGNTANACNTTGCCNCCGTCAGAAAGNAAAATNCTGTCATTGTCATATCTCACTATGTGCGCCATGTTTACCAGATATCCTCTGTGGCACCGGTAAAATCCGCCTCCAAGCTGCCCCTCCAGTTCATCCATAGTGGCATATGCCTCTATAACCCCATCCGTGTCCGTGGTATGGATTTCCACCTTCTTTCCCCTACTCTCGATATACAGGATGCTGCTTAAGTTAAGCGTATACCCCTGGTTCTTCGTCCGAATGAATATCTGCTGTTCCTTCTGCCCCTTGCGTTTTCCGGCTTCCTCCGCCGCCCTGTCAAGCAGCTCCATGAACTTCTTTTCCTCAATCGGCTTTAGCAGATAGTGGAACGCCGACACGTCAAAGGCTTCAAACACATATTCCTTAATGCCCGTGATAAAGACCAGCACCGCATCCACCTTCCGCTGCCTCAGATTCCTTGCCGCCTCAATGCCGCCCATGCCCTCCATCTGTATGTCAAGGAAGATAATGTCAAAATCACTCCCTGCCGCAAGCAGCTCTTCCCCTGTGGCAAAGTCATTTATATTAAAGTCTGGTTTCTGCTTCTTTATAAAGCCGTGTATCTGTTGCCGGATGATTTCTTCATCATCAACTACTGCTATATTCAAAATTCATCACCTCGGATTCTATTATGTTCCATCATTTAATTTATCGGCAGATTATTTGTTATTTTGGAATGCAGAGAACGAAAGGCATACAAAATGGAACGAAAAGCATTTTCAAAGTGCAAAAAAATCAAAATTAGGTATAAAGTATTTCGCCTTTCGTCCGATAGTGCCACTCGCATATTACCTCTAAGTTCCCCACCTTCCAAGTCATTTCCGTTATCCAGCCGCCCAACCTGCCTATAGAAATGACAGACCGCCGCATTCCCTGTCTTTTGTCGGATAGCATAAAATGATTATTTACTGGGAACGAAAAGCATAAAACAACCAAAAAAGGAGCCTGCAAAGCTCCTTATCATTTCCCCATTATCTTTTTATCAATTCTCCCATACACCATTTAGCAAAACCCTATACAATTCATAGAAACTACTGGCTTTTGCCAAATCGTATGAGGTTTTGCCAAAAGGTATCACTTACGCCAAATTGTATCCGACTTTCGCCAAAAGGTTTATACTTTTTGGCAAAAGAACCCCAGAACAAAAGTTCACCCACTCCCGAATGTAAAAATGCCTCTTAAAACACAAGAAAATAATGTATCTTTCAGACCTATGTAGTGCCAAGAATGCCCAATTTACGGGATTTCTGAGGTTTCCGCAACTTTATCCACCAGAAACTAAGACACCCTTAGGTGCCAAGGTTGTTACCCCATTATTCTATAGTGCTTTTACTTTAAAGCATTATGTGAATTACAAATCTCTCTTTTAGGAATAATATAAATCTTCGGAATCAGAGACGAAAATTATATTTCTTTCAAAACTTCAACGACCTTCTTTTTATATCCTAAATCATTAGATATTGCATTTCTTATGAGACTCTTTTCCGTATTCTCATCAAATCCTATATATTCTTGAAAATAAANNATTATNAGNANTGTATTCACAGATANTTGAAANCATTTTCACTTGTTTTGTCAGAAAATTAACATCTTTCTTTACAAATTTAAATTCGTCAACATATTCCGTTTTTTGAAAGAAATTACTATTTGTACCATGAACAAAATTTGATAATTCCCTATATTGTCGAGTCCAATCATCAATAACACATAACACTACTTCCTGCACATTTGCATCATTGACATTATATTTCATAGAAAACGGATAGTTTTTAATATAATCTTTTAACTCATTAAATCCACTGACCGTCCGGAGATTATCATCCATTTNTTTTTTGAATAATTCTACTGGATGCTCACTATAATACAGATATGTCAAAATCAGTTCTTGCGTTCTTCTCAGCATAATCAAAGCAGGAATCTTCATATCTATATTTCCTAACAGTATAATATGAATTGCATTTGATAACATTTCTTGAAAATACATTTCTGTTTTTGGAATACTATTAAAAATATGCGACAAATGCTTTTGCCAAATTTTAATAGTCATCATAAAGGTCAACGCATTTTGAGTAAAATCAACTAATTGTTCCTTCGCCTTTATTACAATACCGTATTTTTCTTCTACAAATTGCGTAACAGCATTAAATTCTTCTTCCAGCTCATACCCAATTGATTTCATTATTCTACACCTTTATAACTATCAAAAAATTCAAACCAAGCTTCCACAAATCCTTTTCCATCCTCTACTTTTTTATTATCCGAATCAGAAAAATCAGGTTTCTCATTAAACTTACTCCATGCCTGTAAAAATTTATTAAACTGCTCTGGACTTTGTTCGTAAACTTCATTAAGAACGATTCCTGCAGCTTCAGCTCTGGAACGTTTAAGCCAGTAGCCCTTAATTTTAATATTTAAACACTTTTCAGCAAAATTCATTATTTCTTTCGCTGATGGAAATTTATTAACATCCAATAAAATCATAGGTAAAATACCTAATAATTCTTCCGTATTACTATCAAGAATCATTACCTCTTTCTTTTCTCCTATAACATCTAATACTTCTTTCCGTATGCTGTTAGCTTTATTAATATCCAAATTGATAAATTCAATACTTCCTANCNTATCCATCAANTCTAAANNAGAATACNATGCATCTTTGGTTTCCTTTTTCATAACTTATAACCTACCTTTCTGAACTAACTCTTTGGTTATATTTTTNATTTNGTCAACAACACTCCAATCTCGCATATCTAATATATATTTTTCGCNTGCCAATTCAGNATCTAATCCTTTTACAATATCTTCACATTGCTTCAATTCATTTTGAAAAAGCTTCATCTTCCATTTTCTTTGTATTATGGGCTTATTCTTTTTATACAGTAGTCTTGATGGTATTACCATATTTAATATTATTCCAACAAATTTAATATCATGCTCAAATTGCTTCTGAATCGTTTCTTTTACATAATTTTCCAACATTGGAAGTCCAAAAACCGATAATGGATCTGCCTTCATTGGCACTACATACATATCTGATGCAAGCAAAGATACTTTTGTATACTCTGATATTGTAGGGGGACAATCTATTATCACAATATCATACTTATCACTTAAATCATTCTGTATATATTGTTTTAACCGATATGGATTTGCTGCTAAATTTAATGTCATTATATCTAGGCTGGATGGTATTAAATCAAACGCTTTTTCTACATTAAAAATCCATTTTTCTTCTTTTCTTTGCTCATATCCCTTTAAAACAGAATTTGCTTGGTAATCTGGAGATAAACAACCATACACCGATTTATTTCTATCCTCTAATATTTCGTCCATTTGTGATTCTTTGAGTGTATACTGTGTTGCATTCATTTGCGGATCCATATCAATGAGAATCACTTTTTTACCTTCAATTTTTGATAATGTATATGCAACATTAACTGCCAGTGTAGTTTTGCCCACTCCACCTTTCATATTTATAAATGTTATCACTTTTGCCATTTTTTATCCTCCACTGTATTTACAAAATTTTCTCAACTAGGAAATGACTTTCGACTTCCCAAACAGTAAAAACTATATGATGATTTCTAAATGCTATTCTTTTAGTAGCTTTGAATTTAAAACCTCATTAACTTTCGGATTAAAAAGTTTATCAAAAAGAATCTGATTCCTCTGTTTTGCATCCCTTACCAATTTATCGTAGGAAATCACTTCAATATAGGCTCCTCTTGTTTGATTATATCCAAAATATCCATCCCCATCAGGCGCCAATATAAGACCTGCATTTACTGCATCTTCTCTCATAGAATCCGTCAAATCAGCAATTACATAACAATAAAACGCAGTATTATTTACATTTACAAACGGTCTTCCATTTGGACGCTTTGCTTTGCCCTCTTTAATATTTTTAACATATCCCAAAACCTGATTAATCGGATTCTTATCATCATTTTTCAAGTCATTTCTATTTGGTTTTTTGAATTCGACAATAGAGATTGAATTTAAAAAATCCTGATTCTCTGAAAATGAAAAAGCTTGATCAAATATGGCAATATCCATACGCTTTTCTTCTGATGTATCCAACACAGGTAACGACTTCATTAATTTGTCAGATGCTAAAAAAGTATGATATGCCAGCCTGTCATCTATTATCCAAAGATTCATCTCTTCAAATTCAATTTCGTCAGATGTATATCGCATCGGACAAATAATAGAATGTAATGTATCCTCTGAACAATATCTATTATCATCCTGAATTTCTATCGCCTTTTCTAACAAATCCAGAATTGCTTTTCTCCTAATAACATACTCCGATAAACTTGATTTACTAATTTCCGTAATTGAACTACAATATTCATTAAATATCTTGCTAAATTTTTCTTTATCAAACTTACTATCTTTTACTTTCTTTTCTATCTCCTTGCCCTGAATATGAATTTCTGTTTCCCATTTTTGAGTAGCAGAATGTAATTCTAATTCCAATTTTTCTTTACTTAGATTAGCAGGAATCTGATCATACAATTCCGGTTTCCGATTCAATAAATAGCGATATTGAGGCTTCTCTTTTTGAACATATGAATCAATGAAATCTCTTTTTGCGTCCTTTATCTTTTCCAAATCATCAACTAAATACGCCAAAATGTACTCTTTTGCAATATCAATAAGTTCCCGTTCTGAAACACTCTCAAATAAAGTATCTTCTTCAAAATCAAAAGCTGTTCTATTAAGATTAACATTTCTGTCCAAATAGTTTCCAGTCAAATATCCTAAATAATAAAAGGCTTCGCCCGAATCCGTTATAATTCTCTTTTGTAAATCCGTGATGTACTGACTTAAATCATAAGACTTAACTTCTCGTTTACTAGCACAAAAATGCAATTCATGCTTTACAGCACCTTCAACCATTCTAATATGGTACAATGAAAATTGATTTCCATCTTTCTCAAAATCATCCCGGTGTAGGNAATCCCNTATTGTATTANCAAAATATTTATTTAAATCGTANNTTTCTCCCAAATTATCTTTCAGTACAATATGTGGACAACTATCACCCAAAAAGTATGGCAAACAATGCTCTATAATTTTTTTGGCCAAAGCTTCCAATGATAATGTTGCCTTTTTCCTATATTTTAATATAAAATCAGAAAGCGTGACCACCGTCTTATATTCTGAATCATTACTATTCTCTACATTTTCTTCAGGCTCAACTCCATTATCAGCCGAAAATTCAAATTGTCTCTTTAGCCATTTATCTTCCTCATTATATATACTTTCAATATTAACTTTAGTAAATGCCTTTAACCATAAAAAACGCCCTATTCCCTTACACCCTTTTGAAACCTTTAAATTTGAATAGGCTTCCAAAAAAGAGTTATAATTAATAGAGTTAAAGCCCTCTCCATTATCAATTACTTGAAACTCGAAAAAAGGATTTACTTCTTCATTCCCATCAATATCTACTTGCCGATCTTCTAACCTATTAGCCAGGACAATAATTTGACCGTTCTTTGAATTTGTTGATTCTTCAATTGATTGGATAGAATTTACAATTGTTTCAAAAAGAGGCCATAAAGCCTTGTATTCAGGCAATTTGACTTCATTTAATTGACCTTTTAAATTGAATCTAAAATTATTCATGATTTGGCCTCCTTCGTACTACTTGCTATTTTGTAATTTTACCATAAATACTTACGTTTTACTAGACAGAACAAAAAATTCAGTCTGGAATCACATCATCCAGCCACTTTTAGCATTTTAACATAAAGTTCGCACCTGTCCCCGATAAAAAATATGCCCCATTGACGTATTTCATGTATCTCTCTATCATATTTCAACAGCATTTGCAGACAATTNGGCAAAACCCTATACAATTTGGCAAAACTNAACTTTTTGGCAAAAGTCNGNNGTTTCGCCAAAAAGTATCCCNCANCCNCCAATCGCCATGTTATCAGCCCTATCCCAAAACGNAAAAAAGAGAGGCCCACCAGCCACTCCGGTGAACCCCTCTACGCTCAAAATCCCTTGATTTCAAGCCATTTCTCTATACTTTCGCCAAATCGTTCNAAATTCCTATGGCATCAATTATTGATAGCCGCCTGTGCCGCTACGNTACTTAGTGGACTTTTTACCCCGGGGTAAAAATGTTTACCCCCTTTACCNNCGGTTGGATTTACCCCACCTTCTTTTAAACCCCATCCTCTTGACCTTTCGGTCAAGAAGCATCGCTCGCAAAAGCTCGCTCAATTGCGCTTTTATGACAGGATTTTTTTAATCTTCTATATAAATGTAGCTATTCCTAAAACAACTGAAAGAATACCAAGACCTATTGATACATATGTAAGTATTGTATTCTTTTTCTTTTCCTTATTATTCTCATCTTGCAAATCAGAAAATTCTTTCAGCAAATCTTCATTACCTTTTTCCAAAACTGCTATTTTCTTATCAAATTCCTCTTTCTCCAATTTCTCCTTCTGCTGCAGTTTCTCTGTAATTGGCAAATTGGTAATAATCAATTTATATACTGTTGCATATTCATTATACGCATCTTCATATTTCTCATATGACTCAATAACNTCATTCGCCTTNGCNTCTANCATTCTTGCATTTTCAGCNTTTNCAATCGCAGANGCATAGGTTTTTGANANTTCATTTATAAANTCACCATTATTTACATAAGATAAATCNACATTTTTATACAANTCNCGAAATTCAANATANTATTTACTGAAAGCATANCACATATATTTATATGCNTCTAATTGNGCCCTCNTAATATGCCCTTTCGCTTTATTGACATTCTCCCATGCNACTTCCTNACTTTCNCAGACATATGCTTTNGCTATATGAGAAAAAACCGCACGNATNTCNTTNAAAATTTCAACTGGAAATTTATTTTGCAAAACTTCCAGTTGACCTATAAATATTTTTATTGAATTGTGATACTGACTGTATATTTCTTCCAATTCTCGCTGTAACGCTTTATCTTCATAAACTTTGGTAACTTCATCCATATTTATTCTCCAAACAGTCCCTTATTCACTTCATCCATTGAAAGGAATTCATCTCTGGCAAGCAGTGGATTCCCTCTGCCAACAATCCGATTATCTGTATTTGGCATAAAACTACATCCTTTCTTACCTGCCTGATTCAAGAAATTTATCTCATCATTATGATCAAACTCCTTAAATGTATCGCAATTTATTCCGATAACGAATGATGCCATTTTTTTTGTTTTCTCATTTATACTATGCATATCAATCCCTGCCTTTTCAGATACTATTTGAAGTATGTGTCTTTTTCTTCAAAAATATCTGTAACAATTAAATCCATTCTTTTGCATCTTTCGAACCAATCTGCCATATATTTCGTAGCCTTAAAGCAAAAAATAGTATATCATTTTGACACATCATGTGCAAGACATTTTCGCTTTTCAATTGAATTCTCATTTATTATATACTACTTTTTCGATAATTACCACTCTTTTCTTTCCTCTTTTTATTTTTCCGCTTGCTTTCTTTCCAGTTTAGAGCTAAGATACGACACCACGGAATGAGGGATTGGATGGAAACGGAATCTGCATTGTACCAGCTCATGGGCGTCCGCATGAATGGTGTTATGAATGGCATCACAAACAGTGACGGTGAATATCAGGAGATCATCCGGAAGCCTGACGAATACTCCGGCAAATTGGATGAACCGGAACTGCCGGAAGAAATATGTTTGCGGAACAGCAACAGATGTCCTAAAAACACGGGAAAAGGGCTTGAAATGCAGGCTATCTTTCTCTTTTTATGAACATACCGTATGTCTCCTTGATGAATGATCCACAATTATTATGCCACAAATCCGAATTTTTTCAAGATTTGTGGCACATTTTTATTTTATCTATGTCATTTTAATACTTTTTCAAAAATGGTGTAGTTTTGGTGAAGCAAACACCTATTATTGGAAATACGCCACCCCGGATTCAAAGATCTTCAGATCCTGCTCTCCATAGATGTTCATTGCCACAGCCGTATCCCGGCGTTCCGCATGCGCCATCTTGCCAAAACATCTGCCGTCCGGCGACGTGATCCCTTCTATTGCCATATAGGAACCATTGACGTTCCATTCTTCATCCATAGAGATCTTACCCTCGATATCCGCATACTGCGTCGCCACCTGACCATTTGCAAACAGCTTGTCCAGCCATTCCTTCGGTGCGACGAATCTTCCCTCTCCATGAGAAGCCGGGGAACAGTATGTCTCTCCCAAAACTGCCTGCGACAGCCATGGCGACTTGTTGGAAACCACCTTGGTATAGACCATTTTGGAGATATGCCTGTTAATGGTATTGTACGTCAGCGTCGGCGAATCCTCCTTCTGCCCGACAATCTCACCATAAGGCACCAGTCCCAGCTTGATCAGCGCCTGAAATCCGTTACAGATCCCCAGTGCCAGTCCGTCCCTCTCCTGCAGCAGCTTATGAACAGCCTCCTTTAATTTCTCATTCTGGAATGCCGTTGCAAAAAACTTCGCACTTCCATCCGGTTCATCGCCTGCTGAGAATCCACCGGGGAACATAATGATCTGTGCCTGTGAAATAGCCTTTTCAAATTCCTGCACGGAATCACGGATATCCTCCGCCGTCAGATTCTTAAATACTTTTGTCACCACCTCGGCTCCGGCTCTGGTAAACGCCCTTGCAGAGTCATACTCGCAGTTCGTCCCCGGGAATACCGGAATAAAGACACCCGGCTTTGCCACCTTATGTTTGCAGAGATATACGCTGTCCGCTTTATAAACTCCGCTTTCTACCTCAGCGTCGTCCTCAGAGGCTTTTGTGGGGAATACCTTCTCCAACGGCTTCTTCCATGCCGCCAGCGCTTCCTCCTGGGAAAGGGTCATATCCTGACAGATAAATGCCCCATCCGTCACCGTGCCTATCAGCGTATAAGGCGCTGCAATGCCATCCAGCGCTTCCTCCGGTATCTCCGCAAGGATATTGCCCAGCTGATTCTCAAATAACTCTTCCGCATCTATCTCAACGGAGATTTCCACACCAAGACCGTTGCCAAATCCCATCTTGGAAACTGCCGCCGCGATACCCTTTGCATCCGGCGCATACGCCGCCACGATCTTCTTTTCCGCCATCAGCGCACTGATCTGATCATACAGTTCCAATACGTCCTTATATATCGGAATATCATATTCATCCTTATCGATCCGGAAAAGCACCAGCTTATCGCCTGCCTGCTTAAGCTCCGGCGTTATAATATCCGTATGCTTCGCCACATCTACCGCAAATGAAACCAGAGTAGGCGGCACATCAATATGATTAAATGTACCGGACATACTATCCTTGCCGCCGATCGACGCCAGCTCAAATCCGATCTGCGCGTCATATGCACCAAGCAGCGCTGCAAAAGGCTGACTCCATCTGGAAGGCTCCTCCGTCATCCTGCGGAAATATTCCTGAAAGGTAAAATGAATCTTCTTATAATCTCCGCCCGAAGCGACGATCTTTGCCATGGATTCCATGACTGCATAGATCGCCCCATGATACGGGCTCCATGACGACAGATACGGATCAAATCCATAACTCATCATGGTTACGGCATCCGTCTTCTGCGTACCAAGCATCGGCAGCTTCGCAATCATCGTCTGCGTCTCCGTAAGCTGATACTTNCCNCCTATATGGCATCAGGACGCTTCCTGCCCCGATGGAGGCATCAAACATCTCAACCAGNNCCTTCTGGGAGCATACGTTAAGATCGGAAAGCGCCGCAAGCCATGCAGTCTTGATGTCCTTTTGCTCCAAAGCATCCGACACGGCTTTTATGGCAATCTTCCCAAAATAATTCTCCCCTTCCTCCGGTACGTTCACTTTCACCGTTGTTTCCTGATGCGCGCCGTTGGTATCTAAAAACTTTCTTGCAATATTGACGATATCCTTTCCACGCCATTTTAATACAAGGCGCGGCTCCTTCGTGACCGTTGCCACCGTAACCGCCTCTAAGTTCTCCTCTTTTGCATAAGCCAGGAACTCCTCCTTATCCTCAGGCGCAACAACAACCGCCATACGCTCCTGGGATTCGGAAATGGCAAGCTCCGTGCCATCCAGACCTGCATATTTCTTCGGCACAAGGTCAAGATCTACGGTAAGTCCGTCCGCCAGCTCGCCGATAGCAACAGACACACCGCCTGCACCAAAGTCGTTACATTTTTTGATCAGCCGGCTGACTTCTTCCCTGCGGAACAGCCTCTGTATCTTACGTTCCGTCGGGGCATTTCCCTTCTGTACCTCTGCGCCGCACACCTTGATCGACTGCTCTGTATGGACTTTGGAAGATCCAGTTGCGCCTCCGCAGCCGTCGCGTCCCGTGCGTCCTCCGAGAAGAATGATCACATCTCCCGGATCGGAGCTTTTCCGGATCACGTTCTTTCTGGGAGCCGCTCCCATTACCGCGCCGATCTCCATCCTCTTAGCCACATAAGCAGGATGATAGATCTCCTTAACAAACCCCGTTGCCAACCCGATCTGATTGCCATAGGACGAATAACCGCTTGCTGCGCCGCGCACCAGCTTCTTCTGCGGAAGCTTTCCTTTTAATGTATCCGACACCGGCACTGTAGGATCCGCCGCGCCGGTAACGCGCATCGCCTGATATACATAAGAACGTCCGGACAATGGATCGCGGATCGCCCCGCCAAGGCAGGTCGCCGCTCCNCCAAANGGNTCNATCTCCGTNGGGTGGTTGTGNGTNTCATTNTTAAAGCTGACCAGCCANTCCTCCGTATAGGNCGGCGTACCGTCGCCGGGATCGATCTCTACCGGCACGACGATCGAGCAGGCATTGATCTCCTCGGATTCTTCCAGATCGTTCAATTTGCCGTCATGTTTTAGCTTTTTCATCGCCATCAGCGCCAGATCCATCAGACAGACAAATTTATCGCTCCGCCCTTCATAGATCTCATTCCTCGTATCCAGATAACTCAGATATGTGGTCTCCAGCGGCGTCTTATAAAACCCTTCTTCAAATTCCACGTCCGTAAGCTCCGTGGAAAATGTGGTATGACGGCAGTGGTCAGACCAGTAAGTATCCAATACCCGGATCTCCGTCATGGAAGGATCACGTTTTTCCTCCCCGGAAAAATATTTGCGTATATGCAAAAAGTCCTGAAAGGTCATCGCCAGCCCCAGAGAATCATATAGTTTTTTAAGCGCATCTTCCTCCATAGAGATAAACCCTTCGAAGATCGATACGTCAGCCGGATCCTCATACTGTGTGATCAGAGTCTCCGGCTTGGTCATATCCGTTTCTCTCGAATCCACCGGGTTGATGCAGTGCTGCCTGATCCTCGCAAACTCCTCCTCCGTGATGCTGCCGATCACAATATATGTCACCGCTGTTTTGATGACCGGCATCTCATCCTCTTTCAGGAACTGAATACATTGTACTGCGGAATCCGCTCTCTGGTCATACTGTCCCGGCAGAAACTCCACACCAAATACCTTCCCGTCTGCCGGGATGTCCACTGTCTCATGATACAGGATATCCACAGGCGGTTCCGAAAAAATGGTTCTGCACGCCTTTTCAAATACCTCATCCGAGATATTTTCCACATCATATCGGATCAGAACCCTTACCTCTCTGACACCGCTGATCCCAAGATATCCCCTGATCTCCTCTTCAAGCTCTCTGGCTTTTACCGCGTATTCCCGTTTCTTCTCCACATAGACACGCCTGACACTTTCCATTTGTAATGATTCTCCTTTTTTCATATTAATTCTCCAAGTCGCAGTTTGCTGCGACTTAATTATAGAAATGAAAAACGCTGCTTAAAAGCGAACGAGTTCGCTTTTGCGTTTTTCGGTGTGAGACTTAGAACTTCTCTGCGAGCAGCTAGAAGTTCTTCTCACACTATCTCGCCTGCCTCGACCAGAAATCCACCAGTTCCTTCATCTTTGAAACAATTGCATAAAACACGCCATTGCTGACCCCCTCATTCCACATCACCGATTTAGACATTCCCAGAATCACGTATTTTGAAAGGACAGCGCCAAGGTTCTCTATCTCCATCATCTGCGTCCCCTTGATCATCTTCAACTCATCCTCTACCGTGTTCATCCTTTTTCTGTGATAAACATAAACATAATTACGGTCTATAAATTTTGTCTTCTGGGCTGTTTTTATGAATCCCAACAATGTGGAATCATAGACCGGCACACGCAGGGAATGTTCGCCTCCCTCCCGCGGCGTATAGCTAGAAGAAAGATCCTTTTTATTTTTAGACTCCAGCCATGGAAGATATTTGACCAGCGCTTCGATATCGTCCCTGTACATCTCCACCTTTTCCGTAATTCCTTCATTTGCAGCTCGTTTCGTCCCATTGTCCATTTTTAATCACATTTCTCCTTTCCACATTTTAATATCTAAGACAATTGCAGAATCCATTTATAGATCAGCTCCTGCAAATGCCGTCAATTCCGGTTTCCAAGAAAAGCTTTGGGCAGCGTTTCCCTGATACATCACAGCAGCTGGCGTATCAGCTCTGCCGCCTCATCATACTCAAATTCCCCTATGGCATGCTTGATCTCGATCAACTGTCTGCGGATGCCCGTATCCAACGGATATGTCAGCAGGTTATCCACCTTCCTCGCAGCCTCCGCCTGTTCCAGAAGGTCCAGACTTCCCTGCAGCGAATGAAGCATACTGCAGAACTCCTCCCATGTCAGTTCCTTATCCCTGATCTGAATGATCTCCTCACGCAGAAGACCGTTGTCATTTAAAAGGTTTTTGATATTCTCCAGCATCGTCTCGTACTGCTCGACCATAAATGAGGACTCGCGCCGGATGACTTCAAAATTACCATCTCTTGCAGCATACTCCTGAAGCCTTGCAAATTCCGCCAAATCCATTGCGCCGATCCCTGCCATCAGGCCTTTCAGCGCATGCACCTCAAAGATATAATCCCTGTAATTGCAGACCATAAGGCAGTCCTTGATACGCTGCACATGTCCGGCGCCGTCATCATAAATGAATTTTAATATCTGGAGATACCTTGTCTTATTGCCGCCGTAATTATTCAGCCCGCTGGCAACATCCACATGAGGAAGCTCGATCTCTACCTCCGAATAATCCAGATCATCATCCTTCTCTACATAATGAATAATATCAGATGGAAGATATTTCTTCAATACCGCTTCGATACTATTTAAATTAATTGGCTTAGAAATATATTCCTGAAAGCCGTTTTGTAAAAACATCTCTCTGGTACCGCTGATCGCATTGGCGGTCAGGGCAATGATGACCATGCTGCGGATCTCCGGATTGTCATGCAGCCTGATCAGCTTCGTTGTCTCAATACCGTCCATATCCGGCATCATATGATCCATAAAGATCATATGATAATTGTGCTTTTCTATCTTCTCCAGACATTCCCTGCCGCTTAAAGCGGTATCAACCCGCACCTGATACATCGTAAGGATTCCCTGCGCCACTTTAATATTGGTAATATTATCATCTACCACAAGAATCTTTGCAAGCGGAGCAATCAGCGATTTCTTTCCCGCTCCGCCGGGCGCTGGAAGCTCCAGCTCGTCAAAATTGCCCACCGGTGTTTCGTCCGCAATCTTCTGGTGAAAATAAAATGAAAATACGCTGCCCACGCCATATGAGCTTTTTACGCTGATCGCTCCGCCCATTGCTTCCACCAGCCGCTTGCAGATCGCCAGTCCGAGACCTGTGCCCTCTATCGTCCTGTTCTTGATCATATCCGCGCGCTGGAAGCTGTCAAAAAGCGTCGGTATGCTCTCCTCCTTGATGCCGCAGCCGGTATCCTCTACAGATACACTGATCATGGCGTCTTTTCCATGCTTTTCCCAATCAAGATTCATACGGATATAACCGCGCTTTGTATATTTTGCCGCATTAGAAAGGATATTGGTAAAGATCTGGTGCACATGCATCTCATCTCCGTGAAGCATGGCAGGGATCGTCTCCTTCATATGGACGATCATCTCCACATTCTTATCCGCCAGCTTCAGATTCGCCATATAGACGGCATCCTTGACCAGCAGCCCCAGACTGTAATCCCTTTCCTGTATCTCCATGTTGCCGGTTTCTATTTTAGAAAAATCCAGAATACCGTTAATGATCGACAGCAGGGTATTGCTGGCATTCCTGATATTATTGGCGCTTTCCTCCACGTTGCTGTTGATATTGTCATTTAAAATCAGCTCCGTCATGCCGATGATAGCGTTCATCGGCGTCCTGATCTCGTGGCTCATGTTGGCGAGAAACATGGATTTTGCGTCATTTGCCTTTTCCGCTTCCTCCTTCAGCTCGATCAGCTTCTGCCTCGCATGATATTCCTCCGTCTTATCCGTCATCCAGATCGTTGTTCCCTTATATTTCTGCTTATCATAAAACGGCACCAACGAAATCTGGAATCTGTTTTCCGCGATCTCTATAACCTTCTTATCATTGTCCATCAGCTTTTCCACGATCTGCTCCTGTGTCGCTTCATAATTCAGCTCAGGGAAAGCCTTTTTGGCATATTCATTGGCATACAGGAGTTTTCCGTTAAAATCCACTACCGCAAAGCCGTCTTCGATCGTCTCTAAGATATCGTCTTTTGCCATCTGCATGGAGTCAAATAACCGGAAACGATAGACTACAGCAATGATATACCCCCAGCATATGCCCAAAACGACATTCATCCAGTAAAAACCGGTTTTATTGTCGACCAGAAGAATCAGATTACCGGCTGCCGGCAGCAGATTAGCCGCCAGGAGCCACCCTGCCCCGGGATTCGTATTACGCTGTCTGACATGATAATGACGGAACAGCAGTCCAAAAGTAGCAAGACTGATGAGCAAGGAGCATGCGCTATCTATGTATTTCAGCATGCCGGGAAGAAACGGATATGCCACTCCCGGCAGCATCCTGTTCATGCCTTCCGACATCAAGTGATCCGTATGTTCCGGCAGAGTACTCATCTTAAGAAACCATCCGGGCAGCAGAGCGGAAATAAGAATCATAAACGCCGCAAGCATGCCATATAAGAGCAGCCCTTTATAAATGCCTTTAGGAATCCGGATATTACAGCAGAGCATGGAAAGCACTGAAAGCAGAACGACAAAAAATACCGCTCCGATACTTTCGATCTGATACGCTGACAGCAGCGTTTCCATGGATACGGCAGAGACACTAAAGAAGCCGCCCAGCAAAAGCAGGGCAACTGATACGCCAAGAAAATTCAGTATTTTCTGAATGTCTGACGTCTTACCGCTATTGATTAAAGCCAACGTACCGACCAGTAAAATGCTTTCCATTACCAATGCAACTGACAGAAAGATATACACACCCATCCCCTACTTGTTATAAAAAGTCATCTGAAAACTCATATTTTGACATATGCCTTCACATTACATATTACATGAAAAAAATGCACGTGTCAAAACATGCATTTCAAAATAGCAGGGGCGGAAGGAGTCGAACCCTCTTCAGCGGTTTTGGAGACCGGCGTTAAACCGTTTAACTACGCCCCTAAATATACTTACCGTCAACGAATGATATGATATCACGTTTTCATTGTGATGGCAAGTAATTTCTATGATTAATTTTTGATTCTTCTATATTTTTTGCTGCAATTTACGATTTTCGGAATTTTGAATCGGAGTTTTTATTTTGTTTTTATTGTTTCTAACTTTTTTGTTTGTATTTTTATGGTATCTGTGTTACGATAAAGATAATATTATTAGATAAAATAATATAATAATTTCTTATGGAGGAAGTAAATATGACACTTGACCAGCTTCTTGATTACGCAGCGTCCAACCAGTGTTCGGATATCCACATCACGGTCGGGACTCATCTTGCGGTGCGGCGTTTTGGAACTTTACAGATCATTGAACCGGAGCCCACCATGGACGAAGCAAGAGGAATGATCTACGAGCTGATGACACCGGAACAGCAGCAGCTCGCGGAAAATGGAAAAGATCTGGACTTTGCGCGATATTTTCAAGGCGGCAGGCTCCGTATCCGTATCAACATCTATCATCAGCGAAACAATCTCGCTGCCAGCCTTCGTCTTTTAAATGAGTATATTCCCAGCTTTACCGAATTACAGCTTCCGGATGTAGTCGAAAGCTTTTGTAAGCTTCCCCGTGGTCTTGTCCTGATCACAGGTCCGACAGGAAGCGGTAAGACAACAACGCTTGCCTCCATGATAGACTATATCAACAAGAGCCGTCCCTGCCATATCATGACGATTGAAGATCCGANCGAGTATATTCATAACCATAAGCTTGCAATGATCCATCAGCGTGAGCTTGGCAAAGACGTATCCGACTATGCAACCGCNCTCCGNTCTTCCCTCCGTGAAGANCCGGATATCATTCTGGTTGGNGAAATGCGAGATTATGAGACGATNTCNGCCGCCATCACNGCTGCTGAAACAGGACATCTGGTATTCTCNACACTNCATACCACCAGCGCGGCGCAGACCATTGACCGTATCATCGACGGCTGTCCGCTGGAAGGACGTGAGCAGCTGCGTATTCAGCTTGCCACCATTCTTTACGGCGTTGTTTCCCAGCAGCTTCTTCCGCTGCAGGACGGCAACGGACGTGTCGTAGTAACCGAAACGATGGTCATGAACCCCGCAATCGGCAATCTGATCCGTGAGAACAAGACCAACCAGATCCCGAGTACGATCCAGTCCAATGCGGCGATGGGAATGCATACCTTGAATACCGATTTAAAGAGACTGCTGAGCGCCGGTCAGATCGACCGCCAGACAGCATTTAACTGCACCAATGACCGTGATAGCTTACAAAGACTGCTTGGTCTGTAGTTGCTTAATATAAACGGACGTAAAGCATAATAAAACATAACTGCCCGCCGTCGATTTACATAATGATCAAAGACAGCTTTTATAAAATGTTCTGATCATTATGCAGATCGGTGGCGGGCATCTATATTTCAGGCAATCATTATGCTTCAGACGCTAGTCCCCATGTCAGAGCAGCTTGCTGCGATGACACGCGATGAGAAATCCGCGCAGGCGGTTTCTCATCTGCGATCAAAGCAATTTGAGGCTCTGACTCAAATTGCCGGTTGAAAAATAAGCTATCGAGCTTATTTTTCAACTTAAACTCTCCCATTCTTCCAGATAAGCAAGCGACAGCTCCTCCAGTCTGTTGATCTCCTCCTGCAGCTCGCTTAATTTCATATAGTCGCTGCCATTTTCCGGCAGAGACATTTCTTCCTTTAACTGCGCCACTTTCGTATCACATTCCTCCATCAACGCTTCCAGCCTGACAATGCGCCGTTCCCTTTTTGCTTTTTCCTTTCCGGGATTCGCCGCGGTTTTCTTTGCCTGTGGCTGCCCATTGTCGCGTTCCTGCTGCCCCCTCTCTTTTCCGGCATCGGATGCACCGATATCTGCGGTGCCTTTCGTCCCCATATCCGCGCGCCTTCCGCTGTCGCCGGCATGTATGCTTAAGACCGATTCCGTAGAGATATTATTTTTCTCCTGTCCGTATTTCTCTATATAATCCTCATATCCGTAAGGGAAATACTCCACGCCGTCCGNNCGGAAGATCAGCAGGCTGTCNGCNATCTGCTTGATAAAATATCTGTCNTGGGANACAAACAGNANCGTNCCCNNATANTCCCGCAGCATATCCTCCAATGCNTCCTTNCCNACGATATCCATATGGTTGGTNGGNTCATCCAAAACCANCGTATTNGGNCNNGTCTGAAATATGCCNGCCAGCGCAAGNCGTACCTTTTCGCCNCCGGAAAGCATNGATACNTTTTTAAANACNTCATCCCCGGTAAAAAGAAAACCGCCTAAGATATTTCTCACTTCCGTCTGCGTCAATGTCGGGAACCTGTCCCAAAGCTCATCCAGCACAGTCTTCTCGCTGGAATACTGCGCCATCTGCTGATCAAAATAGCCGATCTCCACATGATAGCCCCACTGATATTTTCCGGAATGTTTCGGAATATGACCGGTCAGTGTCTTCAACAGAGTTGATTTTCCCAGACCGTTCCCGCCGATGATCCCAAGCTTCTGTCCTTTCTTTACGGTGAAAGCCGCCTTTGTAAGCTCCCTGTCATATCCGATTCCCAACCGTTCTACGGAAAGGACGTCATTGCCGCTCTCAAACGCCGGCTGGATCCTCGCATGAAACGCCCTGTCGTCAAACGACTCCGGCTTATCAATCAGCTCCATATGCTCAATCTGCTTTAACTTGGAACGCGTCATAGATACCTTGGATGGTTTGTTCTTAAACCGTTCCACNATCTGATTTAACCGTTCAATCTCCTTCTGCTGCGCAAGATACTCCTTTTCCTGCTTTGCGTGCTCTGCTTTTTTACGTTTTGTAAACTCCGTATAATTCCCCGGATAACGCTTCATCTTCTGATGCTCGATCTCGTAAACAACATCTGCGGTATGATCGAGAAACATACGGTCGTGGGAAACGATAACAACCGCCCTTGGGTACTCCTTTAAGTAACCTTCCAGCCACGCTATGGTAGACATATCCAGATGATTCGTCGGCTCATCCAGAAGCAGTATATCCGGCTTAGACAGCAGCAGCTTGATAAACGCGATCTTTGTCCGCTGTCCGCCGGAAAATTCAGACAGCCGTTTCTCCTCATCCTCCTTCGTAAATCCAAAGCGATCCAGCACCATCTGATAATCCTTCTCATAGCGATAGCCGCCCAGATACGTAAAACGCTGTTCCAAAGCGGCATATTCCTCTACCAGTTTATCAGCAGGATCTTCTTCTATCTTCCGCAAAAGCTCCTGCATCTTTTTTTCCATAACAAGGATCGGCGCAAATACTTTTCTAATCTCCGCCGACAAGCATATTTCGTCATCCTCAAACGTCATCTGCTGCAGCCAGCCGATCTGCGGCTTCCCTGCCATTGCGATAAAAGAATCCTTATCGCTGTCCTGCCTGACAAGGGATACCTCTCCCATAATCAGCTTAAGAAGCGTCGTCTTGCCGCACCCGTTTCTTCCTACAACGGCGATCTTTTCCGTATTGCGGATCTCAAAATCAATCTCTTTCAATATGATCCTGTCAGCATAAGCTACCGTTCCGCGATTGATCTGATATAACATTTACAACATTCCTTTGCATCCTTCTGATTTTACATCGATCTGAAGATCTCTGCATCAATACTTTCATTGTCATCCTGATACTTAAAACCGATCGCAGGCGGGGTGATATTCAATCCGAGCATAACAGCCGCCGCACGCACCTTTTCATTGACCCCAAGTAAGATCGCGCCCATATAGCGGTTTTTGATCAATTCATCCAGCTTTTCAACGGCAGGCTCCGCTATTACGGCAGTCATCGTGTCTACCTCAAACTGGATATTTTCGCTTTCATCCACCGCTTCAAATTTGACCATAGCCAATGCGGCAGACGGCATGGATGGATTTAATTTTACGGCCGTCAAAGTCTTCANCTGGATCTTTAATNACTCTCCCGGCTTTATTTTCATGGCGTTGTCAAATTTAAGAGANTTGNTCTCCACCGGATGAATACTTNCTTTCACTTCTTNCATAATGTTTTACCTCTTTTCTTTTTTTATGTGTCAGGCAATTGCTTATAAATTGATCAATGCCGCACAATAAATTTCCGCTATTGAGAATTTCACAATTGTCTGTTTTTATAGGTTACGGAAAATAGTTAATATTCCATAAAAATCCGGGCAAGCGGTGAATCCCCATCAATAATCAGGACATCCTCATCCGTCATGGAGATCTTTGCCGCATCCAGCGCGCGGATAAATGCGTAAAATGCCTGCTTCTCCGGCGTGTCATATGCTTCCGCCAGAATCCGCATATATTCCGCTTCTCCCTCAGCCACGATAACGGCAGCGTCAGCCTCCGCATCCGAAATGCCAATCCGAACCGTCCTGTCAGTATTGTTAATGATAATCTGTGCCTGCGATTCACCCTGCGCAGTATATTCCGCAGCGATCGTTTCACGCTCCGAGATCATCCGTTCGTAAACGGCCGCTTTATTGTCATCCGGCAGATCCAAGCGTTTCGTCTCTACTGCGATCACTTCAATACCGTACTGGCTGAGATTATCTCCGATCGCAGTCATGATCATCCCTGCCAGTTTACCATCCCTGCCGCTGATCACATCCTCCTGCGTCGTTGATGAGATCACATTTTTCGTCGCATTATATACGGTCGTATTGATCCTGTACTCCGCATTGGCAATCGATGAATTTAACGTCTGGGCAAACTTCAGCGCGTCCGTAATCTGCCATAGCACAAATTCATCTACAATCATTGTCTTTTTGTCCGACGTAATGACGTCTGATTCAGGAATATCATATAATATGATTTCTTTTGGAAGAACAGTCACCGTATCGATAAAGGGTACTTTAAAATAGATCCCCGCCTCCTGCACGATACGGTTGATCCTTCCAAAACGAAGAATCAGATGATACTCATTCTGTTTTGCAACGCGCATACTGTTCATGCCCACAACCACGATGGCAAATGCCGCAATCAGGAGGGCAATATTTGTTTTTAATTTATTCTTCATCTGTTTTATCCCCATTGGTATTGTTATTGTCCGAATTACCATTACCGTATATAGATGTATGGGAAAAACTCTCTAACGGATAGATCGTCTGCACCTGCCCATCTGCGCTGTTGATCACGATCTTCATCTCCGGAAGGATCTCCTCCATCGCCTCATAAAACATCCTAAGCCTTGTTACTTCAGGATTTCTCACATATTCCTCATACATGGCGTTGAACATGGCAACTTCTTCATTCCCCTCGTTAATACGCTCTGCCTTCGCAGCCTCCGCCTCCTGCAGGATTCTGTCGATCTCAGCCTCGGCTAACGGGATCTGTTCATTCTCATATTTGACCGCATTGTTAATGGAAGTTTCCATCCCCTGCTTCGCTGTTTCCACCATTTTGAACGCGATCATGACTTCATTGGTCGGCGGTTCCGCATCCTGTATGGTGATATTGACCAGCTGTATGCCGATATCCATCGCTTCCAATTCCTCAATGATCCTTTCCTTGATCGCCGACTGGATCTCCGCCTTTCCGGTTGTCAGCACAGCATCCACCCCATAAGTGCCTATTGTATCCCTGATCCAGCTCTGGCTGATATTTTTCAGGATTTCCGTAGGCTCCATGGAAGCATACAGATATTTCACCGGATCTACCGCGCGGTATTCGATATAAAAATCAATATTCACAAAGTTATAGTCGCTGGTAATCATCAGGGATTCCTCATCCACTGCTACCGTTCCTGTTTCAGTGGCGCGATACCCCATCTGAAGACCATTAATTGTTGTGCCTACCTTCGTTACCTCCTGCACAAATGGTATCTTAAAATGAAGCCCCGTCTCCATCACCGCTTCCGGAACGCCGAAGGTTGTAACAACTGCCGCCTCCTGCTCGGCGATCGTATAAAAGCTGCTTCCGCCGACAATCAGGAGCATGATAACCGATAATACAATCGTCGTTATCATCCGTACCTTTTCCTTCATTCTCAGGTCATTGCCTCTACCCATCTGTTCATCCTTTTTCATGGATTCGCCCAAGACCAGACGTGTGCCAATCAATAAAATGAGACAGATTATAAATATCGTAAACATATCTTTCTCCTAACTTATCAACTATCCATTGCTCCGGTGCATCGAAAATTTCAGCTCTCCCTGTGCCGCAATGCTTCCCTCTATCGTCCTCGCATCGACCTTTGCCAGCTCCTTACTGCAGTCTGCTTTACTCTGTGCCAGAGGCTTCACGCTTCCCGGTCCATTGACACAGCCCCCGGTACAGATCATGCCCTCTATAAAGTTCTCCGGCAGTCTGTCCGCCTTTAACAGCAGCAGCGCCTTTTTACACTCTGCCGCACCATTACAGGTCAGCACCTTATAATCATCATGATCGCCCAGCTCCGACATTGCCTCTAAAACAGCCTTTGTCACACCGCCGGACTTTGAAAAATTCTTACCGTAGATACTTCCCTGCTGCTCCTTAACCTCTTGCGGCTTTAACACGATCTCCTTCGCCTGAAGCATCGCCTGAAGTTCCTCGAATGTAAGCACAAGATCCGCATTTTCTCCATGAAGATGCTGGTACTGTCCGGCTTCACTCTTTTTGGCAATACACGGCCCGATGAAAATGCAGACCGCTTCCGGATCCATAGCGCGTATCAGACGCGAGGTGGCCGCCATGGGAGATACCGTAGTGGAAATGTTCTTTGCCAAATCCGGGAAATGTCTGTTGATCATATGTACAAATGCAGGACAGCAGGAGGTCGTCATCTTCTTTCCCTCAATATACGCCTCGTTCCATTCCTGCGCTTCCGACATCGCCACATAGTCTGCGCCTAAGGACACTTCAACCATATCCTTAAATCCCAATTCTTTTAATCCGCTCCGCAAAGATTCCATCGTAATACCGGTTCCAAACTGTCCCTCGCCCGCCGGTGCAACCATAGCATAAACCGGCTTATCGGAAAGAAGGCAGTCAATGACCTCCGTCATTCTGGAGCTGTCAGAGATTGCGCCAAATGGGCAGCCCATGATACACGCGCCGCAGCGGATGCATTTTTCATCATCTATCCTTACATGCATATTTTCATCCATACCGATGGCATCCACCGGGCATGCCTTTTTACAGGGGCGCAGCAGATCCGCTATCGCATTGTACGGACAGGCATCGTGGCATCTTCCGCACTCCCGGCATTTCTGGGGATCTATGTACGCTTTATCCTTAAACATGCTGATGGCTCCGAAATTGCAGGAGGACTGGCACTTCTTAACCATACATTTCTGACAGTTATCCGTCACCACATATCTGGTGATGGGACATCCCTCACATGCTGCCGGCAGGATCTGTACTGTATTGTGACAGGGCTCGCCGGTAATCGGATCCCTGTTTTTCGCAAGGCTGATACGCTCTCTTACCACTTCACGTTCCTTATAGATNCAGCANCGGAAGCTTGGATTGGGTCCGGGGATNATCTCATANGGNATCCGATCCTCGGCCTTATCCANNTCTCCTTCAAAAGCTGCTTTGGCAACCTTNTATAATACCTCATGCTTNACATCCACTAATGTAGCATTCTCATGCAGCATAATATTCACCATGCCCTTCCTTTTGTATGATAAATCATGCGGTGCAGGTTCCTAAGCTATCCACGCACCGCTCATTATTGTTTCATATATTATATCAAATATTATGCCGATTCACAACCTATTCCTGATTTTGCCTGCAGTCGGGCTATTACCGTACTCTAAGCACAAAACCATTCTTCAAAACTTCCGTTCGCCATCTGCCTCAGATGTTCTTCCTGCTCCGCCGTCATACGGTTGATATCNCTTCCCTCTATTCCGTCAGNTTCCGGATTCTGCTTTGCCTTTATCTTATTTGTCTCAAATTCCTCCATTTTCCTTTGTTATTNCAGATCCTTACCGATNACAACACTATTGAATATATTGAGCATTTCACTTTCCATGACAATACCTCACAATTCATTTTTGTTTTAAAGAAACACTGATGATATTGTAAGTATGTCCGAAAATCCCCAAAATGATGCGTTCCTATCCTTTCTCCCTTTCTTTAAAAAATTGAGATTTTGAAAAATCAAAGCTGCTGCCCGTCAGAAAGAGAAACGCTTAGCTCCGTAAATACAAAGCTCTTAAACTGATACTCATCTTCTGTCTCAAAATACAACTGCCTCTCTCCGGTAAGCCTTTCAGGCAGTCGATAACTCTCCGGCTGGAATACCATCCACTCAGGCTTCTTATGATATCTCCCATCCACAAGCAGACGGCTTCCCTCCATCCCGGGATAACCATCCCAGATCCGCAGTGACACCGGATGCTCGGTATTCGCAAACAGATGAACCGTCACTTCCTCTGTGCCGTAGCTCCCAAAATCTACCCGTTTGAATCCAAAGACAGCATGTCTGCCATCTTCCGGTCCTCCCAGACAGTTGACGCCATGCTCGACCCCTTCCGCCACCTGGGCATTCCGGTCTGTAGACAACGCTGTTAAAACCTCCTGATAGGGATCGATAACGCTCTCACCAAATCCTGATGCTTCCATTTCCAGATGAGACATCACATCCGCCGAACGCTTTCCGTTTTTCGCCGCCACACGCAGCCGGAATGTTCCATCACACCGGGCAGATACGAGCAGTCCCTCCTCTGTTCTCCCGAGCTCTGCAAAGGGAAACTCTATTCCTGTGTCATTGACTACCTTCCACTCTAGCAGTTCATACACATCCGTCTGCTCCGGCACGCTGCCGGCGTTTTCACGTGTATATCGGTCATTCAGTATTTCCGGAAACAGCTTCACNCGGATGGATACCTGCGGATGCTCCGGTGCCAGATGGGTGCTTTCCAGTGCCGTTAATTCGATCTTGCGTATGGGAAGCTCCCTTTGGTTTACATAACTTTCTCCGATTTTCAACTCCTTATCCCTGATGTCTGCCTGACCTGCCTTATCTGTCTGTCCTGCCGCCTCATCGCCTATGACATATTCCTCTATGGTATGTTCCTCCGTGATATACTCCTCTGACAGATCTTCCGTTCCTAATACCAGTTCACACCCTTCCAGTCCATAGGAAACAATCTTCACGCTGCAATTTTCCGTGGAAGTCTGTTCTACCACCGCCAGAAGTTTTCCGGAAAATAACCTTTTNTCCTGATTCTGATAATTTTCAAAATCCGTGCTGTCGCCATTATCCAATCCCAGCAGCCTGCCACCTCCCGTAACCTGTACAAAGATCCGGTTGTTGGCATTTTCCACCGGATACCCCTCCGCATCCCGCGCGCTGATCCGGACAAACCAAAGCCTGCCGACATTCTCCGCTTCCGCATGGAGCTCTACCGCATCCCCAAAAGAATNNCNTACCTCNCTGGCAANNACATGACCCTCCNCATCATAAGCCACCGCCTCAATNCTCCCCGGCTCATANGCTGCCTGATAACAGGGTACCAGCTCTCTGCCNTGCTGATGGTCGATCTCCCTTCTCCCCATGCTCTTTCCGTTGACAAAAAGCTCTACACAGGGCGCATTGGANCANACCTGAATATCAATCAGCTGCCCCGGATTAAAATCCCAATAGGGAAATACATGCACCATCGGCGCAGCCTTATAATCAGTCCATTCCGCCTGAAAGATATAATAGGAATCCTTCGGAAATCCNGCCGTATCNAGCTGNCCAAAATAACTGTTCTTGGTCTGGTACGGTGTGGNCTCCCCGATATAGTCAAANCCCGTCCATAGGAACTGTCCCAGNGAATACGGGGCNTCACGGTCATCTATGATACAGCTTTCATAACTGNCGGCNCCCCATCCNGTNATGNTGTTNCCNAGNGCNGAACACTGTTCATCCTCCTCNGTCAGGATATNNCGCGACTTCGGNAAATGNTAGATCCCGCGGCTTGCCAGCACNGANGCCGTCTCGCTGCCATANATNACCCAATCGGGATGNTCTTTATGGTGTTTTNCATATAGATATTCCGAATAATTATATCCGGCAAGCTCCAAACGCTCTGTACAGGCGATGGCAAGATCCCATTTCATATAATTGGATGCGATCGTCACCGGCGCATGATTTTTCGGATCATGCTTTTTCACCTCTTTCAGCAGCCAGTCAGTGATCTCCTGCGCGTGGGTGCTTTCTATCGTATCTTGGATCTCATTTCCGATACTCCACATGATCACGCTGGGATGATTCCGATCCCGCCGGATCCAGCTTGCCACGTCCTTTGCATACCACTCTTTGAAAAATCTTCCATAATCATATGGCGTCTTTGATTTCTCCCACATATCAAACGCTTCGGCATCGATCAGGAATCCCATCTCGTCCGCAAGCTCCATCACTTCCGGAGCCGGCATGTTATGGGAAGTTCTGACTGCATTGACCCCCATGGCGCGCAGTTTTATAAATTTCCGCCGCATGGCATCCTTATGAAACGCCGCCCCCAGACAGCCAAGATCATGGTGTTCACACACGCCCCTGAGCTTCTCATGCCGTCCGTTAATGAAAAACCCTCTGTCGGGAATAAACTCTATGGTACGGAAACCAAAGCTCTGTTCCTCCGTTTCCAGCAGTGTATCCCCGCGATACAACTCTGTCACCAGCCGGTAAAGCCTGCCCTGTCCGATATCCCACAGTACCGGTTCTCTGACTTCTAACGTCTGCGATACCACACACCTGTCCGCAGATACTTCCCGCTCGTCCGGACACCGATCAATATCCTCCACAATCTCCCCGCCTCCGCAGGTATCTCTATCTTCCACAATCGCTGCGTCCTGCGCCACGATCACGCCGTCAGGCGACAATATTGTCTGTTTTAACAGATATCTCCCGTCATTTTCCTCACGATCATTATTTCCCTGTTGTTTTTGATCTATCTCAATGATTTCCTGATTTATCTTTTCCCCTGCTCCAAGGCTCAATTCCGTCTCGATCTCCACCTTCCACAGCCCATCCCGTACCTTTCCGGGCGTAATATAAATCCCGTCCGAGACGATATGATCCCGGCAGCGTTCCTTCCACCAGACATTCCGATAGATGCCGGCTCCGGAATACCATCTGGTATTCAGATACTGGTTCACCGCCCGGACAACGATCCTATTCTCTCCCTCCACAAGATACGGCGTCAGATCCACCTCAAAGGTCGAATAACCATATTTCCATTCCATGATCAGCTTACCATTGACATAGACGGCGCTGTCCATATATACTCCGTCAAAACGGAGCAGGTATTCCCTATCCGACTCCGGATGCACCGTAAAAGTTTTTCGATACCAGCCGATACTGTCCCTATATAGGTTCTTTGCATCCGTGATCAGCCAGTCGTGCGGAAGCGTAATCTTATGAACCCCCTCCTGCGGCATCTCCTGATCATCAGGCATGACGGATATTTCACTTCCCTCATCAATAGAAATTTCCAAAAATTCCCACTGGTCATTCCACAAGCTCTTCTTTGCCATATATCCCTTCCCCCTTTTAAGCATCAACCGATCTATCTTCCTGAATTATATCATTGCCTGCTTTATGATACAACTTGATTCTGCCAAATCAAGCAGGGGAATGGCCTTCTCCCCTACCCGCCGCGCGGCCCGCATGCTGCGTCAGCAGCAAACCTCTATATGCGGACCTGCGCATAAAAAACAGCTCCGGAATCAACATCCCAAAGCTGTCTTAAACTCTGTTCCCGCAATTTATTTACTTTTTTTCTTCTTGCCCTGCGCTTCCTGTTTTTTCTTTTTTTCAATAATTTCTTTCAAATGAAGCGCCTTCTCTATGCTGCCGTCCACTTTCAGCTGACCTAAGGTAAACGCCATCACCGGATCCAATTTGCCGGCAGCAAGCTTATTCAGAGTTTCAGGCTTACAGGTAAACGCCGCATCCCTGTCATAATACTCATAAGGCTCGATAAAAAGCTTCCCCTCTTTCACTTCCACATAAAAGCTTCCGCCCGCTTCCTTATCCTCAATGTTGAACTGATATGCCAGATGCTCCGTAATATCGCTTACATCCGTTCCATCAAACTTTTGTTTAAATTCTTTAAAAAATTCTTCGTATGACATTCTCTTCCTCCTTCTTTCGACCGTTAGTCAACACTAAAATAATACAAATTTTTATCATTTTCGACCGCCGGTCATATTCANGGATATTATAAAATTTTTTTGTTATTTGGTCAATAGAAAATTAACAAGGTTTTTCATCTGAGTCCACNGCANTTTNTCNGCTCTTCATTAAAANTNCTCATGCAATATCTCCTGTTGTAATCTGCATACCGAAAGCTTAATATATTCCTCAGAATTGTCAATACCGATATAACGACGGCCAAGAAGCTTGGCAGCAAGACCTGTCGTTGAACTTCCACAGAATGGATCTAATACCNAATCTCCCGNACTTGTAGATGCCTNAATGATTCTTTTAAGAANATACAACGGCTTTTGTGTAGNATGTTTNCCNAATTCTTTCTCCTTTTGGGGAGTAAGTGGTCCGCTCCACACATCCTTCATCTGTTTACCGCCATTTTGATGTTTCATTAATTGGTAATGGAACACGTGTCTTGCTTTTTTTTCGTTCTTTCTTGCCCAGAGAATAGTTTCAGTACTGTGGGTAAAACATCTGCAGGCGAGATTCGGAGGCGGATTTGTTTTTTGCCAGGTGATATTATTGATTATCTTAAAGCCCTCCTGTTCAAGGGCCATTCCGATACTATAAATGTTATGAAGAGTCCCGCTAATCCATATAGTTCCATTCGGCGCTAAGACATCCCTGCAAAGCCGTATCCATTTTCTGTTGAAATTATGTTTTTCAGCTACAGAAGATACCCTGTCCCAATCTCCCTTATTCACGGAAACCATCTGTCCGGCATGACAGGTTATGCCATCATTACTCAGAAAATACGGAGGATCAGCAAAAATCACAGCTGCTGATGCGGGAGTGATTTTTTTTAGAACTGAAAAAGTGTCCCCCAAAAAGAGCATCTCGGTTTCCGTGCAATAATATGGAGAAAGACGGCCTTTCATCAGTTCTTGCATAAAATCATCCTTCCTTAATAGTTGGTAATTATCACTTCTTTACCGGAACGTTTTGACGCATCGCTGTTAATTGCTCTTCTTACATCGACTTCTTCAATGGTGAACCCACTATAAAGTTCATGAACAAGTGGAACATTATGGTTGCTTAACATTACCTTTGTCCCTTGTGCAGCAAGCTTCCTATAGAGCGCGGCTAACCTCTTGTGGTCTTCAAGGGAGAAACCATCTTTCGTATAGTCAGTGAAGTTTGCAGTTTCGCTTACCGGCACATATGGAGAATCAAAATATACGAAATCCTCTGGAGCCGCATCCATACAAGCATCCTCAAAATCTCCCTGACGAATTTCTATGTCCTTGCTCCGCAGATATAAACCTATATTTCTCAGGTTTTCAGCATCAATAGAGACACCTCCTGCTTTATTATTGTAAGGGACATTAAACAGTCCTTTCGAATTAACTCTGTAAAGACCATTAAAGCAGTGCTTATTAATCCAAATCATAAGCGCGGCACATTCCGCATCCAACTCATGCGCCTTGATTTTTCCGTTGTATTTTTCACGGATTGCTATGTAACGGTTAACATCACACGGCTCTGAATCAAATGCATTTACCGCGCTAATTACAGCTTCCGCATCGAGTTTTAACTGTCGGTAGACATTTAATAACTGCTCATTGGTATCGTTAATAACAGCCTGCTCCGGTTGTACATCGAGTAAAAGCGCGCCACCACCAATGAACGGCTCATAATATCTTTTATATGCTGCCGGCACACGGGGTTTAAGTCTATCAAGCAGCTGCTTTTTTCCTCCTGCCCACTTCACAAACGGTCCTATCTTAAAATCCATCATGAAGCTCCTCCCTATTTCTTCTCCTAAAAGCCACGCTCTTCGCAAAGCTTTGCTATATCCCGCCAGCTCATACCGCGCATAAAATTTGCGGCATCACTAACACTGCGGTTTTCAAATAAAAGCGTATAAATTCCGAGCCGCTTTATACGTTTTCCCAATCGGGTATGCTCTTTTTGTTCTTCAGCAATCATAGCCATGTAGAGAATCGAAAAAATAACATCGATCTCTAAAACATCGTTCCCATATGAAGCTGCAATTTGTGAAATAACTTTAAGAGACTGTGGATCTACCTGCTTCCCCGTCAAGTCATACACACGCACATAATCATTGTAAATCTGATTAACGCCATATTTGTCTGCCAGCTACTTCAGCTGTTCAAAATAATCCACATCCCTGGGCGGTCTGCGGCTTCCATCACTTTTTGTTAAATAGACACACCATTCATCAAAACTGCCCCGGTCATATTCAAGAAAAGAACCATCTGAAAATGATTTGATAAACTGTCCCATTCTCATCCTCCTGTTCCCTCTTTAGCTCTGAATTTATCATTTTTCCATCATTACCATAAGTCAATGACTGTATTTTGTCAATATCCAATCATCAAGGACTGTCCTGATTTTGTCCGGTCTGAAATCTATTATTGTGAACATTACCACCGGGAGATTCATTTTTAAAAACCTCCTTTGCATTATGATAGCAAAGGAGGTTTTCGGCATTTAATATGTGTTCTCTTTCCCCAGCATCCAGGGGACGGCATGAAAATCAATCTCCATTTGAATTGCCGGTGCAGAGAGATAATCTTCCGGCAAAGAAATACGGTTGGTAAATCCCACCCAATATCCTGCCGCCTTTTTCGCATCAATGCCGGTTTTACTAAAAAATTCTTTCACAGGCAGCGGAAATCTATCCATTGCTAATATATAATTTCTACATCCGTCACACAAACATCCGTCTGTAATGATCGGTGCCAGATCATAAAACGCTCTTGTTTTATGAACATCAATTTCCACTCTGAGACTGCCAAAATCAAATATCATTTTAACTCCCACGTCGCAACTTTGCCGCAACTCAAATCCAGACAAAAAATATAATTCTTTATTTTATCATATAATATTGAGCATAGTGCCTTAACAGGCTTCCGTTTCTGCTGACTTCTTTAAAATCCTCTTAATATACTTTCTTCATTTGCTGATACATGATCAACATCACATTTTTAATATCATTGCTTTCTCCATTATGATATATTTTCCACATACATAATACAGCCTCTAAAGGCAATGTTTTGAGGTTATTCATACTACTACTCAAAATACATATATCACCTTCAAGCGCTAAACTTCCACCTGAATCATCTTTAATTATTTTTGTATATAACATTGTCATTTCAATCAAAAAATCTTTGACTTCTTCATATTCTTTATATTTATTCTGATAAAGCAGCATACAAATCTCTTTGATCCCCTCCTCACCGGTTTTATTAAAATTATATTTCAAGCAAACTTCGGCTACTGATGATTCATAAGATTCAAATAAACATTGGTTCATCTCCAACGTAGGATATATGGGGTCCTTCGGCGTACACATTCTTTCCAGCATATCCAGCCCATACTTTTTTACTATTTCCGTAAACTCTTGTAAAACTGCAATGAATTCTTCTTCTGAATTGTATTCCCAAAATTCTTTATTCCTATATTCTTCTACAAAACAACGTGGCTCTTGATCTCCCCAACCATACACTCCCGTAGCAAAAATCAGTTTTATCTGATTAGAAAAAAACCTGTTCCGCATTAAAATAATCTCTTGTTTTATATTTGCTTTTTTTCTGAAAAAGTTCCATGTCCAGGCATCTGCATGGCTGTATTCAAAACCTTCCTCCTTAATTACATCTCCAAAATATTTTTTTATTATCTTGGTTTTATTTAATTTCATCATCTTTGAAGCTCCCCTTATGGGTATTTTACCCCTGAACAAATGAATACACAACCGGAAATATTGAAAATCTTTTCAATAATATAATAAGCTGTTATGCCACAAATCAGCGACTGCAACAAACTTCCTGTCCGACTATTCCTTGCTTGTCATAGCTGCCTGGTACTATCCAAATAATTCTCCTGCCGTATCTCTATAATACTCCGCCTGTGCCGACCATAGCTTGCTGTAATTACCGCCGGCGGTAATCAAATCATCATGATTTCCACGCTCCACGATTTCACCATGATCCATCACCGTGATCTCATCGCAGAAGCGACAGCTTGAAAGTCTGTGGGAAATATAGATCGCTGTCCTCGTACCTACAATACTGTTAAACTTTGTATAAATGTCATGCTCTGATATCGGGTCAAGTGCAGCCGTAGGCTCATCTAATACAATAAACGGAGAACCTTTATATACCGCCCTTGCAAGACATATCTTCTGCGCCTCGCCGCCGGAGATTTCAACGCCGTGTTCATCAAAATCTTTATATAGATAAGTCCTGATACCGTCCGGCATACTGTCAAGGCGCTCGGACAGTCCACTTCTGCGGACACAATCCTCCACACGCTCTGCGTCAAATTCAGTGCTCGCCGCTACATTCTCGGCAACGCTGAAAGAAAACAGCTTTGAATCCTGAAACACGACGGAAAACAGCGCCATATATTCTTCATAATTATATTTGCGGATATCCACGCCGTTAAGCGTTATCTCGCCCTTTGTGGGATCATAGAGCCTGCACAGCAGCTTGACAAGCGTTGATTTGCCACAGCCGTTGCGCCCCACAAGAGCCATTTTCTCGCCAATTCTCCATTTCAAATTGATATCACGGAGAACATATTGCTCACTGCCCGGATATTTGAACCACACATGGCGGAACTCAAATTCGTACTCGTTGTCGGTGCGTTTTTCTGTGGGGATAGTACCCTTATACTTCCTGTCAGAGATATCCAAGAAGTCGAAAACATCCTTGCAGTGTTCAGCCGACAGTCTAAAATTGGTCAGCTCGTTCGATATGCCTGTTATCCCACGTAAGATCCTTGTGAACAGCATAACAAACGCTATGACCTCTCCTGCAGAAAGCGTACCACAGATAGCCCTAAGAATAGCATAACCGTACATAACGCCTCCTGAGATAAGGTTCATCAGCTCAAAGCCTATACCATATTTTTGATATTTGAAAAAAGCTGCCAGCCACAGTTTATGGTTTTCATCCACGCACCGCTGCATCTCCCCCAATATCAGCTCCTGCTCGGCATACAAGCGTATCTCCTTGCCGTTGCGATAATTGTTCACAACATAATTCATATATGCCGAATAGGTACGGTTGCTCAACAGATCCCGTTTATCACGTCTGACATCTTCATAGGTATTAAGAGTTTTTCTATTGAAATACAGATTTTTGATAAACTCCGAAACGGTGACAACAGCAACGACACACAAAAATCCCAGCGGGGAAGTTATGAAACCCGCAAAGCCGGATTTGCCGCTGCTGCGTATTACCGATGGGATGATCAGTGCCACACCTATTATGATCCTGAAGATATCTACCGCAATATCTCCCATGAATGACGGCACAAACGATACTCCCTGCCAGCCAAACAGATAATCCAAACACATATTATAACGGTTCTGCATATCAGGGTCTTCGAGGTGTACGTAATCCATATTCATCAATTTTTCGTTCAGTATACTGCGCAGCCGCATATCATGCTTTGCTTTATGACTGGTTTCACGACGCTTTATAAATTTAACAGCAATCTGTGCCGCAAGGCATATAGCTACAATCACTGCCGTTGAGGCGAGCAGATTGCTAAGCTCTTTTCCGCCTGCTATTCCATTTGTCACAAAGCTTATTAGTAATATAAATAGGTACTCATTTGCAAGTGACAGAATCTCACACATGACAATTCTTAACGTGAAACCCCGATCCGCTTGTTCATTAAGCTTTAATGCCTGCAGTATGATGCTGCGCCGTTCCCTGGCGGTCAGCTTAACGTCCTTGGTATCACTCATTTTCATTCACCGCCTTATCGTCGTAATAGGAGCTCTGCAATTCAAAAAGCTCCGCGTATTTACCGCCTGCCTTCATAAGCTGACTGTGCGTTCCTATTTCCGCTATCCCGCCGTTTTCAAGCATGATGATCCTGTCGCAGAAGCGTGTTGATGCAAGCCTGTGGGATATAAAAACGCTTGCCTTGCCCTTGGAAAAGCTGGCATAGTTCAGATACATTTCCTGCTCTGCTATGGGGTCAAGTGCAGCGGTAGGCTCGTCAAGCAGGAGTATGGGAGCGTCCTTGTAAAGCGCCTTTGCCAGAGCCATTTTCTGTTTCTGACCTCCCGAAAGCTCGATTGCATCATCATGGAGGCTCCGTACAAGGTGTGTCTTTTCTTTTTCTGGCAGACTCATAATCTTTTCGTACAATCCCGCCTGTTTCATGCATTGGGTGAGCTTTTCCTGATCAGTACGTTCGTAGCTTTCGCCCGAAATATTCTCCGCAATACTGACAGGAAGCTCGTTAATATCCTGAAATACCGCAGAAAAGAGAGTGAAGTATTCGTCACGGTTATATGCGTTTACGGGCTTACCGTTCAACAGTATCTCGCCCTCGGTAGGGTCGTAGAGTCCGCACATCAGCTTGATAATGGTAGTCTTGCCTGCACCGTTCAGACCAACAAGCGCAAGCCGTTCACCCTTATGGAGCGTAAACGAAAGGTTTTTGATGGTGGGTTCATCGGCTTTATAATATGTGTAGCTGACATTTCTAAACTTGATCTCATAATCGTTTTCCGGCAGAGGCTCACCTTTGCCTCTATTGCTTTTGTCGGGTAAGCCGCAGTACTCTCTTGCGTATGAAATATTATCGCTCTGCCACTGAAACCCACCGTAGCTGCCTACAAGTTTATATACGGTATTGGAAAGCAGCGATATGGCATTGAAATACAACACACAATTCCCTGCGCTGATATTTCCTGTGAACACCTTGTACACAACATATCCGTAAGAGCAAAGATAACCTGTCCACAAAACGATCTGCTCCGCCACATCATGCCAAAATGACCATTCATCCTGCTGTTCATACCAGTCAAGGCGGCTGGCAAAAGAACGGTCAAGCACCTGTTTAAAAAACCTTGGCAGATTGAATATCCGCATATCCTTGGCGTAGGAGATATCCGAAGACGCTGAGTGGATATATTCAAGCTGTCGGTCATAATTTTGCCAGTTATCAGCCATGTTCCATATCCACATCATCTTACGCCGATTAATCTTATAGCTTATAAAACTCGGAACAGCCACAAATAACACCATGACCGGACTGAGAAATGATAATATACTGCCTAATGCAACGAACGCAAATATGTTTCCCAACAGCTCTCTCACATTGTATAGCGTATCATATGCCACGTTCTCCGAGGCGTAATGTGCCTTGTTCAGCGCGTCGTTCACCGATGTTTTTTCGTTGTTCTCATAGTCGGTATAAACATTCTTTTTTACAAGAATGCTCTGCATATGCCTGCGGAAACGAAAGCTGCCGACCCACCAATTGTAGGTAAATGTGATGTTGCTAAGCTGCGCAAGAATTCGTCCTCCTATAAGCAGACTTATGACGATCGCCATCAGCGTGTACCTGCTCCGTTCGCCAAGCACAAGCTCTACCACATATTTATCCGTAAACATAGCCGCTATCTCCCAGCCCTTGTCAAACAGAAAGCCCGTGAAGATCATCAGTACCATGTTCTTATCAACTGCCCACGCCTGCGAAAAGATATACCGAAGATTTTCCCATAAACCGTATTTTCTTGCAGCCCTTTCTGCATTGAATTTTGCCCATGCAGCTTTATTTTTCTCTTTGGTATATTTCGCTATTTTAACACGTTTCACCATCCCCACCTCCAACCTTAGTATGACAAAAAAAGGACCGCTCGTGCAAAATTCGGAACGAACGGTCAAAATACGGAATGAATGGCAAGAATCATCCATTTAATGGAACAAGAAGCTCGGTGGCAAATATCCCTTCCTCATACTGACGATTGACATA
>WFLX010266086.1_pt1 | contig 40410 bp, 33 predicted proteins | sample 4967041 | NCBI WGS metagenome assembly WFLX01 (sample SAMN12857096, study PRJNA449069) | gut metagenome | isolation source: stool from male and female vole | host: Microtus ochrogaster | place: USA:Florida | collected 2017
TGGCATATTTGGCAGTTTCGCCGGGATTGCTTAATTTTGCAGCAAAAGAAATATCGATATGGAAAAGATACCCAGTTTCACCATTGACCACACGCGCCTCGAGCCGGGCATATACGTTTCACGCCGTGACCTGACCCCCTCGGGCGATGTAATAACCACCTTCGATGTGCGCATGACGCGCCCTAACCGTGAGCCGGCCCTCTCGCCCGAGGCCCTCCACGCTATGGAGCACTTGGCCGCCACATTCCTGCGCAACCATCCTCAATGGAAAGAGAAAGTGATCTACTGGGGTCCGATGGGTTGCTGCACAGGCAACTATCTTCTCCTTTCAGGCAAGCATGAGAGCCGCGACATCCTCCCCTTGGTGGAGGAGACGATGCGCTTCGTGGCCACCTTCGANGGAGACATCCCCGGAGCCTCNCCGCGCGACTGCGGCAACTGGCAGTTCATGGATCTTGAGGCTGCGAAGGAAGCTGCGTCTAAATANGCCGACCTTCTGAGCCANGCCACAGAACAAAACCTCACCTATCCGGCCTGACCNNNNAGNTAGACTNNNGNCAATNACTTATGGCAANCTCACCCAAAATCACCGTTGTAATAGCCGTCTACAATAACCCGAAATGGCTGCGCTTGATTCTTGAGTCTCTGCGGACCCAGAGGCTGCGCTCACTCAGTCTTCCGGATATGGAAATTGTGATAGCTGACGACGGGTCATCTGAGGAGAACGTCAGGCAGCTGCAAGCCTACATCAGCGGCCATCCCGAGATGAACATCCTCCATGCGTGGCACCCTGACAAAGGGTGGCGCAAGAACGCCGCCCTCAACAACGCCCTGCGCATGACCTCGGGAGAGTATGTGATTTTCATTGACGGCGACTGCATCCCCCACCCCCTCTTCATAGAAGACCATCTCCGCCTCCGCCGCAGAGGTTATGTGATGGGAGGGCGCCGGATTGAATCTGGCGAGTCGCTCACGCGCCTGGTCGAATCATGGGATGCGCTGCCGGAAAACTGGTTTGGCAAGATNCGCCGCTCCATCGTGGCCAACATCTTGGCCGACCGGTCTGCTTCGGGCCTGGCNCAGCTCAGNCGCTCCATTCGCCTGCCATTCATTTTCGGCCATGCCGCAGGCCTAAGAAACCAGGGTTTCTTAGGAGCTAATTTCGGCATATACCGCGCTGATCTTGAAAAGGTCAACGGGTTTGATGAGCGCTACGTGGATCCCGGCACCGGAGAAGACAGCGACCTGGACGCGCGGTTAGGCAACGCCGGAATAGGCCATCTCACAGCCCCGCGCTACGCCCTTATGGTGCACCGCCACCACAAGCGCCTCGACTTCAGCTCTCCCAACAACGCCAAGCTCTTCCGCGAGGCCCGGGAGAAAAAAATCACCTGGGTTCCCACGGGTCTGCGCAGGGAGGATACATCTCAGACATAAATCATCTTCCGCGTCATCCCTCCGTCTACGGGTATGTCGGCGCCGTTGATGAAGTCATTGCCCGGCGCCGACAGAAACAGGCAGAGCCGCGCCACATCCTCCGGCTCACCGACCCGCCGCGAGGGATGCTGCATGCGGTCGGCCTCAGTCAGCTCCTCTGAGGCGCTGTTGATCCATCCCGGAGAGATGCAGTTGACCGTGATGCCATATTCCGAAAGCGACATCATGAGCGCATGAGTCAGCGAGGCCAGCGCACCTTTGCTTGCAGAGTACGCTTCCGTGCCCGGCTCGCTCTGGATGTGGCGCGTGGAACTGATAATGACCACGCGTCCGCCGAATGAATTGGGCAGCGGCAGGCGGCTGCGGTGCCGGGCCAGACACCGCGCCATCACGAAGGCCGGCAGCAGGTTGGTATCGAGCACATCGCGGAAATCATCGATGGAGGTTTCCGTAATCGGAGCGAACCGGGCCACGCCCGCATTGCTGACTATGATGTCGATGTCGCGCCAGGCCTTCAGGAGGGACTCCATCGCCCGCTCTGTCTCATGGGTGTCGCGCAGATCGACGGGATAAAACCTCACCCCTTCGCTCTGTGCCATTTCGCTCCCCTTCTCGCGGTCGCAATCAAACACCGCCACCTTGCACCCGGCCTTCACAAAGGCCCGCGCGACTGCCCTTCCTATGCCCGAGACGCCCCCCGTGACCAGCACGCGCCTCTCNGGGAAAGGTATCTGAAGCATCCCCTTCCGGCNCCCCTCCTNCGGGGCTGCGGATGCCCCCAGCCGCCNGCTGCGCATATCCTCCNTCCTNCGCTCAAGAANATTATCTGCCNTAAGTTTTNGCTGTTATACTTTCCATTTTCAAGTCAAAATACAGACCCTTTGTCAACATCCGTAAGCCTCCATTACCCGCCGGTAGAACTGATCATACGTAAACCGCTCGGAGAAAGTCCGGCAAGCGCCCTCCCCGATCCGTTTCCGAAGGTCCGGATTCTCAGCGAGGCGGCGTATGGCCTGCGCAAGCGCACCGTCATCTCCGGGGGGAACCAGCAGGCCGTCGCCCCCGTCGGCGATGATTTCCGGCTGCGCGCCGTTGGAAGTGGTGACCACCGGGCGACCCTGCGACATGAACTCCAGGATAGTAAGCCCGAAGGGCTCGCGCCACACTGACGGGGCCACGCAGATATCCGCCTGCCGGATCTCAGCGAACACATCATCCACAAACCCCTTCCACTCAATGCGTGCGGCCACTCCACTCTCGGCCGCCAACCGCTTTAGCTCCGCAATATATTCGGGCCGTCCGGTTCCGGCGATAGTGAGTCTCAACGGCATATCGCTGAGCTTAGCCACAGCCTTTATCAGCACATCAACCCCCTTCTCCTCTGCCACACGCCCGGTATAGAGGATATTGAGTTCATCGCACTCCGGCGGGGGCGTCGGCACACTGTATTCCTGCGGCACAATCACGCTGTTTGGCACCGTGACAATGCGTGACTCATCGACCGGAGGCGCAGAAGAGAGGAATTCCCTCCGCGTGAGGTCGGAAATGAATATCAGCCGGTCAATCACTTTGTATATTCCCTTCCATCTCAGCGAACGCTTGCCGCGCTTCACAAGATGGCGCGTGCACACCAGCCATATCTTGGCGGCGTGTCGCTTTCCGAGCAGGAATTTCGCCCGCGCCACTAATTCCGCATCCTTGAAATTATGCACATGCACCACCACCCTCTCCTCCGGCGCCTCCATGACCAGTCGGGCCAGTTTCCAAGGTGTGATAACATCAAACGGCCCCCCTAAGGGCATCCGCGACACCGGGACACCGGCTTCAAGAAAATGCTCGTCCACCACGCTTTTGCCGCGCGTGACAGCCGTCACACAGTGCCCCTCCTCTGCCGCCTCCCGGCAAAGGTCAAGCGCGTACCTCTCGCCCCCACCCCAGGAGGTGCTCCTCACCAGATGAATTATCCTCATAGCTTATTCAGCATCCTGCTGAGTGCGACACTTCATTAGCCAGAGCACGATTAATGAATTCATTGATCGTAGTGCCGGCAGAAAGAGCTGCCGCTGCTATTTTGCTGTGAAGTTCGGAAGGCATGCGTACCACCAATCTGCCGCTGTAAGCTTTCTTAGGTTCTTCGCCTCGCTGCCTGCAGCAGTCAAGATAAAAATCCACAGCTCCCTCAAAATCAGCTTTGAGCGCCTCTACGCTTTCGCCTTCGTATGTAATGCGGTTCCCACCCATTCCAAGCACTTTTCCATAAAGGCAGTTATCCTCCTCACTATACTCAACGCTTCCAGTATAGCCCTTATATCTTAAAGTTCCCATGTCAATGTTTTGATTTTTTATATTCGCTGATTAACTTCTGTTCTTTTATATACGCAGCCAACTGCTTGAGCGCAGTAGGCTTGATAATAGAGGACGGATGCGGCTTATGCATAATATAGCTTTGCCCTTCATTACGGTAAAACTGCACTCTTGACCCTGAAGTGTTCCCCTTTGAGAACTCCTCAAACCCGAAAATGGCAAATAAACGCACCACCTCTTCATATGTAAAATCCTTCGGCAGGGTTAAGAATCGTTGTATCAATTTATCCTTTGTACTCATAGCAAATCAAGGATTATGACTGCAAAGATACTAATTTTGATACTATTAACAAAATTATTTCTATTAAAGTTGGTCGGCCACACACTTGCTATGCCGAAAATGCGGACACCAAGGGTGTACGAATTCAGATGCAGTGTACGTTTTCGGACACTGCAATATTCTGCTAACTTTTTATATTCTTGCGTGTTATAATTTCAGGAACAGGTTTTGCACATCCGTTTGCAAAATCAACCCGATTCTTCCTGCCCCGGCCGGAAGAACGCTAAACTGAACTTATATGAAACATGCTTTCTTACTCCCTCTCCTCTTTTCATCCCTCCCGGCATGGGCTCTGGCTGATGCTCCGGCGCTGACACCGGACTCCGTGTCTGCCGCTGACACCCTTAAGGTGACTGACCTCGCAGAGGTGGTGGTGCAGGGGCGCACCCAGCGCGTGATCAAGTACGGGGTGGAATACACTCCCGACAAACGCACCAAGAAGATGGCCATGAACGCTGTCTCCCTCCTTCAGCTTATGGCCATCCCACAGCTCGATCTCACCCCCGGGTCGCTCGAGGTGAAACTGATCGGCAACCGTACCCCCAAGATTTTCATAGACTACGTGCCCGCCACGGAGGCCGACCTGCGCGGCATGCGCACGCAGGATGTGCTGCGCGTCGAGGTGCTCCAATACCCCGAAGACNCNCGCTTCGAGAGNGCGGAATACGTTATCAACTATATNATGCAGAAATACGAGTGGGGCGGCTATACCAACATAGGCGGCAATCTTAACCTCATCGATGTGCTCAACGGCTACGGATACATTTACTCGAAGTTCGTGAAAAAGAAATGGACGTTCGATTTCAACGCCGGAGGCTCGGGCACGCGCCAGGATAAGACCGAGGGGGTCAATACGGAGACTTACCGCGATTTCTATCTCGGCGACCGCCATATCGATTCCATGGAGCGCATTTCCACTTCCGAAAATGCGCTTTGGGAGCACAACGGCGAGTGGGCCTCCATCCGGGCTATCTATGCCACTGAGAAGATGCAGATACGCCATACCGCCGGATTCAACCGCTCGGAGCAGCCCGTCTCTTCCTCCGACGCCCGCGTGGAGTTTACGGCCGGCGCCTTCCCNTNGTCAATGTCNCATAGCGCNGANTACACCCTCTCGCTCAGTCCCTACGCGTCGGGAGGNTANCTCTTCACACTCCCCAAAGGGAACTCCCTCAACATCTACTGGGACTTCTCCTACAAGAGCACCCGCCGCAATTCCTCCTACCGCCTGGGCGACCTGAGCCCGATTGTCAACGACAACCGCGAGAAGGTCTACACTCCTAACGCAACGCTCCAATACTCCAAGCGTTTCAACCACGACAACACCTTCCGCACCGCGCTGATGACCTATAATTCAATCTACGACACGCATTACGCCGGGTCATACGACGGCCGACAGAAACTGCTCTCATCCGAGACCATGCTTTTCCTGGAATACATGCAGAACTGGGCCGCAGGACTCGACCTCTACACGCGCCTCGGAATGTCATACGTCGTAGGGCGCGTCAACGGTGTCAACACGCTTCAGCAGTGGAATCCCCGCCTGGGCATGCAGCTGCGCTACCGCATCAACGAGCAGCACTCGGCAAGCATCTCGGCCTGGTGGGGCAACAGCCATCCCGGCCCTTCGGCCTCCAACACCGCAATAGTGCAGAGCAACGAGCTGCTATGGCTCATGGGCAATCCCGACCTGCGCAACACCATCTTCCAGTCGGTCAACCTCTCATACGATTTCATCCCTACGAATCACTTCAGCCTCGCCTTCTATGCTCAATATGAAGGCAATCCCCACAAGCAGGCCTACGAATACATGGTGCTCCCCGGATACGACGGGCTGGTGAGACGCACCATCAACAGCGGCACTGCCCACGACTGGACGGCCACAGTGACGGGCACGCTGCGCCTGCTCGACAATTCGCTGGTCATCAAGGTTAACGTTGTCGGCAACCGCGTAGTGCTTACCGGTGTGGACGCGCAGTCACTCAATGCCGGGCGCACCTCAGTCAATGTCACCTACATGCTCGGCAACTTCTCCTTCGACGGATGGTACTTCTCCCCGGCCAAATACTTAGGCGCGTGGAGTATGGGCACAGTCACAACCATACGCAGCAGCGGGTACGGCCTTCAGGTCTCATACAGCAACGGCGACTTCAAGGCGAGCCTGAGCAGCTGCAACTGGTGGAACCGGGCCCGCACAGAGACCTCCTTCGCCTCGCCCCGCTACTCGCAGTCCGGCTGGTCATGGAACCAAGGCATGGCCCCCAGCATCAGCCTCAACCTCTCCTACACCTTCTCCTACGGCAAGAAGATCAGCCACGGCGACCAGCTCGGCGGCGGCGGCTCCACCGGCTCCGCCATCCTCAAATGACGTCCTGCTATTCGCTTATTTTGTGATTATACGAAATTCCGGCCGGCATGCCTCCGGTCGGAATTTCTGCTAATTTTCAGACCTTAAATCCCTGTTTGTTTGCANTCTTCAAATATTATTGCTAATTTAGTGNCCCTAAAACCCCGCAAGGATGAAAGAGACAGTTGACGACCTGCTGAANANGACCTTTATCAAGCTCCGCTCCGACTATGGCTTCAAGCGGGCTTTCGCCTCCCCCGAGCATTCCGAGGTGCTCAGGCAGTTCCTCAACGCCCTGTTTGAGGGGCGCATGGTCGTGACCGACATCACCTTTCATGACAAGGAGGTGCTCCCGCCCGACCGCGATGGCAAACGTATTGTCTACGATGCATACTGCACCACAAGCACCGGGTACCATTTTGTAGTTGAGATGCAGCAGGAGCAATCCGAACTGTTCGGCAAGAGGATGGTGTTTTATATATCCTCGTGTATATTCCGCCAGGGCGAGAGCGGAGGGTCTTACAAATTTGATCCGGTGTACCTGATAGTGATTACGGATTTTGACATGAGGCCTTTGGAGCACAGGCTTGTCAACGAGATAGTCCTCATGGAGCGTACCTCGCATGTGGTCTTCACGGAGGACTTCAAGATTTTCTTCCTGTCACTGGCCCGGGTGCCCGGCGAATGGGATGACTGCGAATCAGAACTGGAAAGACAACTTTATCTAATCAAGAATATGGAAAAGCTGAATAAGGACTCCAAGCCATACAAGACGGGAGATTATAAGGAGATGTTCAAAGCATCGGAAATAGCCTCTATGGCCGCAGAGGACATCGTGGCCTACAGGAATTCCATCATGATTGAGATGGAGCGGCAGTCCGCGATTGATTTCGCCAGGGAAGAGGGTAAAGCCGAAGGTATTGAGGCGGGTAAGATAGCTGTAGCCCGCGAGATGAAGAAAAAGGGAATGTCATCGGAGGATATCAAGATGTTCACCGGCCTCTCCACCTCCAGCATTGACGAGCTTTGAAACGGATTCCTTCCGAAACCGCAAAAGAATGACCCTGCTGTGAACGGGCATTTCAAAAATTTTTACTAATTTTGCAGACAGACTCACGCCGTGCGTCTCCCAAGAGTGGGAGCGAGGCGGGAGGTGAAAAATAGATTCCGAAATTCGCCATGAAAGCGACTGACAAAATAAAACTTGCTGACCGCATCCGTTCCATTGAGGGGCTGACCGATGATGAACGGTCCGCCCTTNTCGGTTTGCTCAACGACACAAAGACCTACGGCCTTGTGTGGGAAGACAAGCNCGAGGAAGTCGAGGAACGGCTGCGCGAAGAGCTCCCCGTGCTCAAAGAGGTGAAGAGCAGGGCCATCGTTTCGGGGGGGGGAGGTAACAGATTGTAAATCAAACAGTTATCCAAATCACATAATAATAGAGGGCGACAACCTTGAAGCCCTTTCAACCCTCGCCTACACCCATGAGGGCAAAATCGATGTTATCTACATCGATCCGCCGTACAACACCGGCAACAAAGACTTCATCTATAACGACTCATACGTTGACACCGAGGACAGCTACCGCCATTCCAAGTGGCTTTCCTTCATGTCAAAGCGTCTCCGCATAGCTAAGAAACTCCTCTCTGACCGAGGTGTTATTTTCATATCTATTGATGATAATGAGCAAGCTAATTTGAAATTGCTTTGCGATGAGATATTTGGTCAAGCAAATTTCATAGATATATTTTCTTGGAATAAGACAGAAACTCCAGCCAATCTATCTCTTAAGACAAAAAAAGCAATTGAGTACGTTTTATGTTACAGCAAAACTTGTAATGGAGAAAAATNNCGANGTTNAAGTAAATCANGNACNANTAATAATGGTTTGATNAATCAAACCAATAATGAGCATATTTTAATATTTCCGGCTAATGTTGTCGACACAAGATTAGAAAATGGCGTCTACTCAAAAGGAATATATGGCACCAAATCATATCATATTGATTTACTTGAAGATACAGAGGTTAAAGATGGCTTTTTCATTTCTCCAGTAATATTAAGGGGAAAATTTAAGTGGGGGCAAAAGAACTTAGACAGTGAAATCGCTAAGGGAACCAAAATATCAATAAAGACAAAAGCGTTTTCTCCTTCTTACGAGAAAAATGAGTATGATCCTGAGGTGCCATGGAATTTGATTAATAGGTCTTTTGGAGTTGACACTAATGAAGTAGCGAGCTCTCAGCTTAGGGAAATACTCGGGCCGCATGCCTTTGATTTTCCCAAACCGGTTAGCTTGATTAAATATTTGATTAATTTTATTTCCGCAGAAATAATTCTCGATTTCTTTGCAGGTTCAGGCACTACACTCCATGCCGTTATGCAGTTGAATGCAGAGGATGGCGGACACCGCCAGTGTATTCTTTGCACTAACAACGAGAACGGCATTTGCGAGAATGTGACCTATGAGCGTAACAAGCGCGTGATTGAGGGTTATACGAAACCAAACGGCGAATATGTGGAGGGATTGCATGACAACAATCTCCGTTACTACCGCACCGCTTTTGTGAGCCGTCGTCGTACTCCGCAGAATATGCGTCGCCTTATGCTGCTCGCTTCCGACATGCTATGCATCAAGGATAATATCTATACTGAGGTCAATGAGTTTGCCGGTATGCCGACGCTCGAAAACGGCTTTCGTTTCTTTGACGACGGCAAGAAGCAAATGCTGATAATCTATAACGAAGAAGCCATCTATACAATCGTTGACGCGCTCGAAGATATGGATATGGCCAAGCCTATAATTACATACGTGTTCTCTCCGGCAAATGACCCGTGGAACACCGAATTTGAAAGCGTGAGCGACAAGGTGCGTCTCACCGCGCTTCCTGCCGCTATCTATAACGCTTACAAACGAGTACTACCCAAACCCAAAGATTCCCTTATCAAAGAGGATGAGGACAAGGTAACCGACAACGTCGCTTTGCAAGGCAAAGGAACCAAAGCCGCTGAAGAAAATCTCGGCGGCCTATTNGAGGTCAATGACGAAGTCACTTTGGGAACTAAAGAACNAGGCGAANCATNAAAGATTTCCTTTACCAACAAAGAGCCGTCGAGGACTTGACGAATAAAGTAGTCGGACTTCTTAACGAGGGCGGTTCACGCCGTAAGGTCGTTTTCAAAGCACCGACAGGTTCCGGCAAGACCGTGATGGCTTGTCAGATGCTATCCAATATTATCGATACTTTAAAAGCCGACGGCACCAACCGTTATGAAGATGTGGCGTTTATATGGTTCGCACCGCGCAAACTCCACATCCAAAGTTACATGAAGTTGAAAGCCGCTTTCTCTGACGGACGCGAATTGCGCCCGGTAATGTTTGATGATCTCGACCAGAGCGAGGGCATCCAACCAGGAGAAATCCTCTTTGTGAACTGGGAGAGCGTCAATAAGGACAAAAACATTATGGTACGCGACAGCGAGGCTTCGGCTTCTCTGTATGAGATATGCCGACGTACTCGTGAACAAAACGGTCTCCCCATTGTGGCAATCATTGATGAGGAACACATGTTTTGGTCGAAAACCGCTGACAAATCCGGCGCAGTCCTTGACCGCATTGACCCGGCTGTTGAAATCCGTATCTCTGCGACACCCAAGACACTGCGCTTTGACGAGCAGGTTAGAGTACCGCGTCAAGATGTCATTGACGCGGGTATGATCAAACGGGAGGTGATTATGAACCCTGAAATTGAGGATGGTATCTCAGATGAAACAATCCTTAATAATCACCTCATGGATAAGGCGCTTGAAAAGCGCGAGCAACTTGCCGAAGCATACAAGGCTCTTGGCATTAACATCAATCCCCTGCTCCTTATTCAGTTGCCTAATGATACAAAGGAAACCATGACCACCGAGGACACTGCGATTGCAGACTTCGTGCGACAGTATCTCCGAGTGATGAAGGACATCACTGTGGAGAATGGCAAACTTGCAGTGTGGCTCGCCAATGAAAAAGAGAATCTTAACGGACTTGAAGAACCTGACAATCTTGCACAAGTTCTGCTTTTCAAGGAAGCCATAGCCCTCGGTTGGGATTGTCCTCGTGCTGCCGTCCTTCTTATATTCCGTAAATTGTCGGGCGACGAGTTTACCATCCAAACCGTCGGACGTATCTTGCGTATGCCCGAACAACATCACTACACCGATGACAGATTGAACATTGGCTACGTCTATACTGACATTGCAAAAGATAAGATTAACATTGTCACTGCTGACGCTGACTATATAAAGAAGAACGCTATACCGGCAGTGCGCCGTGCCAATCTTAATAATGTTGCTCTCAGGTCAGTCTATTCCGACCGACCTAACGATACACGCAACTATTTCGGTCCTGACTTCCGCAAAGTGCTTTATGAAGTCAGCGAAAACACTTGGGATATATTTCAGGCACAGGGTAGTCTGTTCTCACTCGCCGAACTTGCAGCAATGCATGGAGATGAAGCGCCTCAGCAACTTCCCGACACCGAAGATGAGCAGATAAATGAAAACCGACGCAGAGTAGCCAACACTCTGCGACTGGACGTTACCCGTATTGATGTGCCTATTCCGAAGGATATTCACTTCCAGAACGAGGTGCAGGAAATTGACGTGCGCGAACAAGGTCGCATCAAATTCGCACGTACCGCAGGTGAAATTGACCGCGTTTTCATCAGTTTCATTTCGAGCTACCTCGGAGGCTTCGAGAATAAGAACAACCCGGCAGATAAACTTGCCGGCTATCTGCTCGAAACTCTCGCAGACTTTTTCGGGCTGTTTGATACTGATGCGAAAAAGGTTGTTTTCCATCACGAGAACAAGCCCAAATTCGATAAGCTCATACGCGACGCCATCGGAAAATATCTTAAAATCAAAGAGGATAAGAAGAAAAAGGCCGCGGGTCGCGCTATGAAAGAATTTACTTGGGAGGTGCCGGAAGAAAGGCTGTACGATGATGAGACACATAAAATCGTACCTGCTGAAAATCATGCCCTCCTGCCTTTCGTGGAACTAAACAAGGCTTCAAACCCTGAAAAGGAGTTTGCTAAGTTCCTTGAAGAAAATTCTGAATCGATTGACTGGTGGTATAAGAACGGCGACAGTGGTCGTCAGCATTACGCAATCGGCTACGAGAGNGAAGANGGCACCAAGCATCCNTTCTACATTGATTTTGTNATCCGNCTGAAAANCGGCAAAATCTTCCTCTTTGACACCAAAAGCGCNGGTAGCGAACCGCTCACCGCACATCTCAAGCATAANGCCCTCATTGANTATATCGCNGAGGAAAANGCCAAAGGTGCCAACATCGCCGGAGGTGGTGTTATAGTCAAAGATGGCCTGAACTGGCTCTGGTCTTGCCTCCATATAGACAATACTATTGACCACAACGGCTGGGATTGCTTTTATCCTAATCAAACGTAACGATATGAGAAAAGAATTATTTTTAGGTACTTGTAAGAGGTCAGTATTTTGCAAGATTATAGTGTCGTTAGTCATAATAGTCACTACGATAATAGAAGTAGGGTTTATTCACGACATTCAATATTCGTTTAGTGGATGTACATATTACCTCTATCCCATAATATTCTTCCTCTCTCTCTATTATATAATAATGACCTGGTCCAATGCTCCAGGAAATATAGAAAACCTTCTATTATTTCCCATCTTAAGTAGAATTGGATTACTCAGGGACAACAGTCTGAATGGAAAAAAAGTATTATTTAATGCAATGGCTCCTACAGTGGTTTCGTTCACATTCAGCCCCATACTATTTATAATATTGGATGATTCCCCTATGTATAGCGATGAATCCGGCCTACTAGTCAGCCTAACTTATATTCTCATAGTGGTTCCTCTGATCTTACTAATTCGTGGCATATTAATAATGTCTAAATTNACTCTATTATCAANANAAATNCTGAAAAGNTAAAAAACGATAATGAGCAGTAAAGGCATCGACCAGAAATNNGTGCATTACGGCATACGCCGCGATGACCTCTCCATGATTGAGGCTATCTGCGCCGCTGAGGGCATTGACTTTGACTGGCTCAGCGAGGAAATTCTCAAAGCATACCACGCCCGCAAGGTGGACGCGATTGAAATTGACGACGCCTCCACGGAAGACATCATCCGCGCCGCCATCCAAAAAATCAAACAATAATCCCTCCCCGTCATGCTTATCCAGAGAATCAAAGTCAGCAACTACAAGACGTATCTTGACCTCGACCTCGATCTGAGCGTTGACGAGGAGCGCCCCATTATCCTTATCGGAGGCTCTAACGGCGGAGGCAAGACCACCCTTTTCGAGGCTATCAGCGGAGCCCTCTACGGGCTGAAAATCGAGAGCCGCGAGCATTTCATGGAGTTGCTCAACCAAGGGGCCGTCGGAAAGGTCAAGCCCGAAATCATGCTTGAAATCAAGTTTGCCGGCAAGGTGCTCGGCCAGGAGCAGATATACAAGCTGCGACGCACTTATGTGCTCAATCCTGCCGGAAAACCGCTCGAAAGCGTCAACCTCAACATGAACGGCAACGTCTTTGTCTACGGCTCCATGACCGCCCCCAAAGACCGACTTCGCGCCGAGCAGGAGGTCAACAAAATCATCAAGGCCAATCTCCCTCAGGAGCTGAGCCAGTATTTCCTTTTTGACGCGATGCAGTCGAGCGAGCTTCTCAAAAAGAATGTGTTCGCTCAGACTATCCGCGACAATTTCGAGAATGTGCTCGGCTTCAAGAAGTATCTGCAGCTCAAACGCGCAGCTGAGAAACTGCAGCAGGAATGGGCGCAGCTCCGGCTCCAAGCCGAGCAGGAGGCGGCTGAATACAATGAGCTCGTCAACCGGAAAGACAAGCTGACAGCTGACCTCAACGCCTGCCTCGCCGAGCAGGATGCCCTCTACAAGTATCTCGCTTCGATGGAAACCGAGTATCAGAAAGCCAAGGAGGGTGCGCAGCAGAGCGCGGCCCTGAACAAGCGAATTGCAGATATTTCGGCGAAAATTGAGGATATAGTCAGACGCGCCTCCTCTTATGCCGAGGACATCAAAGGCTTTATGGAAAACATCGAAGTCAATGTTTTCCTCCCGAAGATGGCCGCTAATCTGTCGGTTGAAATCAACAACATCCTCCGCATCAAGCAGGAGCTTCAGCAATCGGACACCGGGGCATACCCTCTCGAAACGCTCCGCGACATCACGGCAAAGATAATAGACTATCTCAAGGAGCTGTCGCTCTGCTCGCCTGAGGTGGACGAGGAGAACGTTGTCAGGCACATGGTAGCCGTGCAGAACTCCACCAATCAGCAGGATCCGTTTGACTATCTCGACTCTGCCGAAATTGCCGCTCTCAAATCCTTGGTGAGCCGCGCGACCAACAACCAGTTTGTCACTTTATACCGTCAGCGCCAGGACCTCGAAGCGCTTCTTGCCACTATCGAAGAACTCCGCACGGAGAAAACGAATCTCGAGCAGACCCGTGCCGGAGGAAATGAGTTTATTATTTCCAATTATGAGGAGAGCCGGCGCAAGGTGGANAAGGCAAAGGTGGCNGAGGGACAGCTAAAGCAGGAGATTCATAAGCTCNAAAACNGCANCCACCGCNATGATGNGCAGATACAGCAGGAGCCCGACCTGAAATATGACACCNTCGTGAAGCTCAAGCNCNTCTTTGAAANGGTGGCTGATTCACTTCTNNAAANGAAAAAGGCGCAGATCGAGAGCGAGATGCAGATGCAGCTCAACCGCCTCCTCGTGTCATACAAAGGCCACATAGGGCGCGTGGAGCTGAGCGACAGCATGGAAAACTTCAACATCAGGATTTTCCATACCAAAGGCAATGAAATCCCGCTCAACCAGCTCAATGCCGCTTCGAAACAGATCTTCATCCAGGTGCTGCTAAAGGTGCTCCGCAACCTCGGCGACTACAATCCTCCCGTGATGATCGACACGGTGATGGGTGTGCTCGACAACGAGAGCCGCGAAATGCTCTTTGAGGAATACTTCCCCAATCTCGCGGAGCAGACAATCCTGCTCTGCACCACCTCCGAGGTGCGCCCCGACAGCGATTACAAGAAACTCGAGGCGTTCATTTCAAAGACCTTCACCCTTCACCGCGATGTAGAGGAACAGAAAACCACCGTCACCGACGGATATTTCGGAATCGAATTAAACCCGTGATGCCATGCCACTGCAGTTTGGAGATATATACGTTCCCGAAAACTTCAATACGGAATTTGCACCGCTCAAAGAGAAGATTGAATCGCTTATAAATCTTTCGCGCAGCGCGGGCACTGAACGCCGCTATGCGATTCCTAACAATAAGCTGATGCGCATCTGTCTGCTCGCCGGCTTGTCGACTCCCGGCAAACGAGATGAAGCCATCGTCGAGACTATGAAGCTGCAAGCGGGCAACCGCTTTGTGCCGAGCTTCTTTACGCATCAGGAATTATCGCCCCTATACTCGGCTCTGATCAAATTGCGCTATCACGACAGTTCGCTTGACTTGTCAAACAACCGTGTGCTTTCCCGGATTATCGGAGCTGAGATGTATCGCGGACGCGACCTGCTGCTATCTGATAACAACCTCGAAAACTATCTCTTTTCGCAGGGTGGAGGCAGGGCGGCTCTGGCCAAGGATATTCCGGCCCTCAATCTCCTTATCGGAGATTACGGCGACGCCGAAATGGAAGCGACCCTCGACATTAACAGCCGCGCCATCACCAATGCTCAGATAATAATAGCCGGAGCCACCGGCTCGGGCAAGACCAATCTTCTCGCTGTGCTCATGCAGCAGATACGCTCAATATCCTCGGAGAGCGCTTACCCGGTCAACTTCCTCTTGTTTGACTACAAGGGGGAGTTCAGCGACATTCAAAATAATCACTGGCTGGGGCTTTTCGATGTGGACCGCTCCTGCATCCTTGACCCTATCGAGCGACCTCTGCCCTTCACGCCGTTCAAGGACTTCACCGGGCGCCCCATCAACGAAATCAACCTCTATTCGACCGAAATGGCTTCGGCTCTCGCTTCGCTCGACCGACTGTCGCCCAGCTCGAACATGAGCAACCGGTTGAGCGAGGCAATCGTGGAATGTTACAATCGCACCGGGGGCGTCCCGATCACATTCACCGACATGCTCAAGGAGTATCAGTCGCGGATGAAAGACCCCGACAAGGATGATTCCATTTCATCAATCCTCAAACAGCTCGACCGGGCCCATATCTTCGACACCGAAGACAAAGCCGACCTTGTCGGCGAAAGCTTCATCGTCAAGATGGACGGCTACCCCAAGGATGGCCCGATTGCCAAAGCAATCGTGTACTTCCTTATGTCGAAACTCAACAATGTATATGAGCAGCTTGACAAGCAGGCAGTCAATGACGAAGTGGTGCAGATACGCCACTTCTCAATAATCGACGAGGCGCACTANNTGCTGNGTTNTGACAACAGGCCGCTCCGCAACCTTNTCGNGGTAGGCCGTAACNAGGGGCTGAGCATTANTCTCNCCACGCAGAACATGAGCGACTTCAAGAATAAAGGCTTCGACTTCTACGCCAATGCCCAGTATCCGCTGATCATGAAGCAGCAGACCATCGACGACAAGGTCATCAAAGACCTTTTCGGGGTCAGCGGCGCAGAACTCCAGGAAATCCGAACCGCCATAGCCGGACTCCAAAAGGGAGAGCTCATCATCAAAGACCAGATGGCGTTTGCTCTCGGCCTGGGGAGCAAATACAAAAAAATCCACGTCACCCACCTGATATGACTTTTTCTGCACGGATTAATCAACCGATAGTTTGCACAATTCAACTATTATTGCTAACTTAGTGTCCCTAAAACCCCGCAAGGATGAAAGAGAGACACGCGCCTATGACCGACATGCCGAAATATCCTATCGGGCAGCAGGATTTCAAGATGCTGCGCGAAAACAATTGCGTGTACGTGGATAAGACCATGTATATCCATAAGCTGGTTAAAAGCGGCGGTCAGTATTTCTTTCTTGCCCGCCCGCGCAGGTTCGGCAAAAGCCTGTTTCTTTCCACTCTGCAGTATTTTTTCGAGGGGCGCCGCGATCTCTTCAAAGGTCTTTACATTGAGTCCACAGACTGGCAGTGGCAGGCTTATCCGGTGCTGCATCTTGACCTCAATACCGACCGGTATCAAGATCCTGGCATGCTCGACAGCGTTCTTGACAATGCGCTCAGGCAATGGGAGGAGCGTTATGATGTGTCCGTGAAGGATTCGACACCATCGCAACGTTTCAAAACAGTCATCCGCGCCGCCCATGAAAAGACCGGGCTTCCTGTCATCATACTTGTGGATGAGTACGACAAACCTCTCGTAGGCAATCTCAACACGCCCGTGATGTTTGACCATTACCGCACTCGCCTTGCATCACTCTACTCAAATTTCAAGAGTTCTGCCGAACATATCGGATTAGTTTTTCTAACGGGAGTGAGCCGGTTAAGCAAGCTAAGCGTGTTTTCCGACCTTAATAATCTCAAAGATATTTCTTTCACAGACGAGTATGCTGACATTTGCGGCATCACGGACCGGGAGCTCACAAGTTATTTCGAGCCCGGCTTGAAGAAACTTGCTGACAAACAGGGACTCTCTTATGACGACACCATTGCCGCCATGAAGAAAAACTATGACGGCTACCGTTTTTCGGCCGACGGAAGCGACATCTACAATCCATGGTCAGTGCTGAACTGTCTTGACGACAGCGAAATAGATGATTACTGGAATGAAACCGGAATGCCGACAGTCATTGCTGAATCCCTGAAACGCGTTAATTCCAATCTGGAAAAGACATTTGACACCATCTGCCCCGTCAGGGATCTTAAGGGCCTTGATCTTATGAACCCTGACCCCGTCGCCCTTCTCTACCAGACAGGATACCTGACCATAAAGGAGTATTACCCGGGGATGAGAAAGGTGCGCCTCGGTATCCCGAACACCGAAGTCCGCACAGGCCTCCTTACAGTGCTGCTGCCCTACTACGTCCGTGTGAGACGCGGCACTACCACGCAGCTTCTTTCAGACCTCCAGCTTAGTTTTGAGTTAGGCCATCCTGAAGATGCAATGAAAGCTGTCCAGGCCTACTTCGCGGGAGTTGACTATAAGCTGCAGATGGACAATGAGAATAATTTCCATAACGCATTCTTCCTAATGATGGATTTCTTAGGTCTGAATGTGAAAGCGGAAGCCCACACTTCCGACGGCAGCATCGACATACTCATCATGACCGACAGGTTCGTCTATATAATAGAGTTGAAATATGACCGCTCGGCCCGGGAGGCCCTTCGCCAGATTGAAGACAAACGGTACGCTCTCCAATTTGGCGAGGGAACCCGAAAAGTGTTTGAAATAGGTGTAAACTTCTCTTCAAAGACGCGTACCATAGAAAACTGGATTGTCAAAGCTTGAAAAAATTTTTGCCGGAATTTTTGCTGCCGCCAATATTTTGTATTAATTTTGCGGCAGCAAGCGGCTCCACATCTTTAACCGACATGATGTGAACGCTGCCTGCAAGGGGTGTCCGATGGTTGCGTGACGGCTTTCGCCTCACGGGCCTCCGGGCTGAGATCAGACCCTCAGAACTTGATTCGGGTAATACCGACGAAAGGATAGCATCATGAAGATAAAGCTCAACAATAAGGATTTCCACACCGATGCTCCGCGCCTCACAGTGGCGGAGCTGCTCGCTGTTCATCACTTCCAGACCGCAGGAATCGCGGTCGCCCTCAATAACAAGGTGGTCCGCAAGGCCGACTGGGCCTCTGCCGAACTCGCCGAGGGCGACAGCGTAATTGTCATCACTGCTGTCTGCGGAGGCTGATGAGGCTTATCGCTGTCACATATCCCGAACTCGTCCCCNCCTGTTTCCGCCGGGACCACGCCGACCCGCTGCGCGCCGAGGCCGAAGCTATATGCCGTCTGCTGCGCCGCGNATGGTGGCGCGTGCACATACGCAAGCCGGGCCTCCCTGCCGATGCTTTGCGGCAGCTGCTCTCTCTGATTCCGCAACATTTCCGGAGCCGCCTCTCGATACATGACCACTTCCCCCTCGCTGAAGAATATGGTCTCGGAGGCATCCATCTCAACAGCCGCAATCCCTCAGTCCCCGCGGTCTGGAAAGGCCTTGTGAGCCTGAGCTGCCACTCCCTTGAGGAGATGCGAGCCAACCGGAGGTTGGACTATGTGACGCTGAGCCCGATTTTCGACAGCATCTCCAAACCCGGCTACGCCTCCCGCTTCTCACTTCCTGCGCTCAGAGAGGAAAACCNCGAAANNGTCTNCGCCCTCGGAGGCGTGACTTTCAGCCGCCTCCACGAGTTGGGAGAGGCCGGATTCGGCGGGGCAGCCATGCTCTCCGAGGCTTGGCGCGATAATCCTTTNATACCGCAAAACGCACCTATGCTTCAATTTATCACTCACACCGACCGGGGCCTTGAAGAGGCCCTGCGCGGCGGATGCCGCTGGGTCCAGCTCCGCATGAAAGAGGCCTCGGATGAGGAGTTCGCCGACATGGCCCGCACTATTCTTCCCCTATGCCGGAAATATGGAGCCCGGCTCATACTCGATGACCGAGCCCACCTTGTCGCCCCGCTCAGAGCCGACGGCGTGCATTTAGGCAAAAACGACATGCCGCTGCCGGAGGCACGCGCGCTGCTCGGCCCGGCAAAGATTATCGGCGCGACCGCCAATACGGAGGCCGAGGCCATGAAGGCCTTCCGGGAGGGAGCCGACTATCTCGGCATCGGCCCGTTCCGGTTTACCGCCACCAAGAAAAACCTTGCTCCCATCTTAGGTCTCGAGGGCTACCGCCGTATCATGGATACCCTGCNACGCAACGGNGTGNCCATCCCNGTNGTGGCCATAGGCGGTATCACTCTTGAAGATATTCCCCNCCTCCGCACCACCGGAGTGGACGGCATAGCAGTCTCCGGCCTGATTCTCAATTCGCATGACCCCTTTCTCACCANCCAAAACATCATAANCCTTCTTTAAGACCCATCTCATAACCCCATCTTTGAAACATGGACACACTCAAAATAGGCCCNCGTGAATTTACCAGCCGNCTCTTTGTCGGCACCGGCAAATTCAGCTCAAATACCGTCATGGCCGAAGCCGTCAAGGCCTCCGGCACNCAGATGGTCACAGTCGCGCTCAAGCGCATAGATACCGATAATCAGGAGGATGACATGNTGCGCCATATCCTCAGCCCCGNAATACAGCTCCTGCCCAACACTTCGGGCGTGCGCAACGCCGAGGAGGCGGTGCTCGCCGCGCAATTNGCCCGCGAGGCTTTCGGCACCGACTTCATNAAACTGGAGATTCATCCCGACCCGCGCCATCTGCTNCCCGACCCNGTGGAGACGCTGCGCGCCACCGAGATTCTCGCTCGCGAGGGATTCATCGTGCTCCCCTATATCCAGCCTGACCCCGTCCTGTGCAAGCGTCTCGANGAGGCCGGCACGGCAGCTGTCATGCCCNTGGCNGCCCCNATCGGCACCAACAAGGGCATCGTGGTGCGCGATCTTCTGGAAATAATAATCGACCAAAGCAACGTGCCGGTGGTGGTTGACGCCGGCCTGGGCGCCCCCTCCCACGCCGCCCTCGCNATGGAGATGGGGGCCGANGCNGTTCTGGTAAATACGGCTATCGCCGTCGCCGGCGACCCGGNNGCCATGGCCCGCGCNTTCGCCGGGGCCGTCAAGGCCGGACGCGAGGCNTTCCTNGCCGGATTAGGCGCGCAGTCAGCCNCNGCCATTGCCAGCAGTCCCCTCATATCATTCCTCGGCTGATTATTCAAATCGCACCTTATGTTTTCTGAAGAACTTAAGAAATACGACTGGCAGGAGACTGCCTCTCAGATAATGGCCATGACCGGGGCGGACGTGGAGCGCGCTCTCTCNAAACGCCGCCTTGACGACCATGATTTCATGGCNCTCATCTCTCCGGCNGCNCTCCCNTATCTCGAACAGATGGCCGCTCTGAGCCGNCNCCTCACCCGCGAACGTTTCGGCAAGACCATTTCGATGTACATCCCCATGTACATCACCAATTCCTGCACCAACTCCTGCGTTTACTGCGGCTTCAACCGCCACAACAAGTTTGAGCGCGTCATCCTCACTCCGGAGCAGATTGAGGCAGAGTGCAGGGCCATCAAAGAGCTCGCCCCCTTCGACAATCTCCTGATTGTCACGGGCGAGAATCCCCGTGCGGCCGGCCCCGACTATCTGGAGGAGGCTCTGAGGGTGTGCCGCCCGTGGTTCAACAATCTCACTATGGAGGTCATGCCCCTCAAAACCGAAGATTACGCGCGGCTGGCAAGCGCCGGGCTCAACGGCGTGGTCTGCTTTCAGGAGACCTACAACCGCGACCGCTACAAGATATATCACCCCGCCGGCATGAAGTCCGATTTCGAATGGCGCGTCAACGGATTCGACCGCATGGGCACTGCCGGCCTCCACAAAATCGGCCTCGGCGTGCTGATCGGACTCGAAGACTGGCGCACGGATGTCACCATGATGGCACGNCATCTGCAATANCTCAGNCGCCGNTACTGGCGCACGCGTTTCAGNGTCAATTTCCCCCGNATGCGCCCCGCTGAGGGAGGTTTNCAGCCCAATGTNGTCATCTCNGACCGCGAACTCGTGCANCTCACTTTCGCCTTCCGCATNTTCGACCATGATGTCGACATATCATGGTCCACGCGCGAGTCCGTCTCCCTGCGCGACAATATGATAACACTCGGGGTGACCTCCATGAGCGCCGGGTCCAAGACAGATCCGGGAGGCTATGCCACATATCCGCAGTCACTCGAGCAGTTTGCCGTGAGCGACGAGCGCACCCCCGCCGAAGTAGCCGGGGCTATCCGCCGCGCCGGATACGAACCGGTATGGAAAGACTGGGACAAGGTGTTTGACNNNTAAGTAATNNCCNGNANNATGGATAACCGNTATTCACGCCAGATGCTCCTCCCCGAAATCGGGGAGGAGGGCCAGCGCAGACTGGCCAATGCTTCGGTGCTCGTGGTCGGACTTGGAGGTCTCGGCTGCCCGGTGTGCCTCTATCTCACGGGCGCAGGGGTGGGCCGCATGGGCCTGTGCGACAGTGACACTGTGTCACTTACCAACCTCCACCGGCAGCTCCTATATGACGAACATTCGTTAGGAGAACCCAAAGCGGAGGCTGCCCGAGACCGCCTCTCCGCCATCTCCTCGCATACCCGCTTCGACCTTATCAGCGAAGGCCTCAATGATGCCAACGCGGATGCCCTTATCGCGCAGTATGACCTGGTGATAGACTGCACCGACAATCATGCGGCGCGCCATCTGATTGACGCCGCCTGCCTGCGCCAAGGCAAAACCTGGGTGCACGGGGCCATCGGCAATTTCACCGGGCGCGTGGCTACATTCACCCCCGCCTCGCCCCGCTACCCGGAAATATTTCCGGACACCTCCACGATGCCTAAAGCAGCCGGAGGCGTGTTCACACCCCTACCCGGCCTCATTGGCACTCTCCAGGCCTCCGAAGCCATGAAACTCATCTGCGGCTTCGGCGACACTCTGGCCGGACGCATGCTGCTCGCCGAACTTTCAACTTTAACCTTCAACATTATCGACCTATGAAATGGAGCGATTGGGCATGGGAACAAGCCAGGCCCGTTTATGACGACATACTCGACCTGCCATTCGTCAAGGAACTCGCGGCAGGCACCCTCTCGCGCGACAGGTTCCTCTTCTACCTGCGCCAGGATTCCATATATCTTGAAAACTACACCCGTGTGCTCGCCCACATAGCCTCGCGCCTGCCCCGCACGGAGCAGACCCTCGACTTCCTCAAGTTCGCCCACGACGGCATNCTGGTNGAGCGCGCNCTNCANGAGTCNTATCTNAAGGGACAGGGGCATGACAACGGCGCCCTCCCCACCCCCACGACACTCCTCTACAATTCCTATGAGCGTGCCAAGGGTCTCGGCCCGGTNGAGGTNGAGGCGGCCTGCGTACTCCCCTGCTTCTGGGTCTACAAGCGCGTGGGCGAGGAGATAATAAAGAAATCCGCCTCCGATAACCCCTACTCCCGCTGGATAGAGACCTACGCCGACCAGACTTTCGCCGAGTCAAACCGCCGCGCCATCGAGATATGCGATGAACTCGCAGAGGCAGCCACACCGGAGATACGGCGCGAAATGACCGAGGCCTTCGTTATGGCCACTAAGATGGAATGGATGTTCTGGGACAGCGCATANCGCAANGANNNATGGAAGATATGAAGACCTACCGACGAGTGATGACCGTAGCCGGCAGCGACCCGAGCGGCGGGGCCGGCCTTCAAGCCGACATCAAGACCATATCAGCATGCNGCTGCTTCGCGACTTCGGCCGTGGTGGCCGTGGTCGATGAGAACACTGTCGGAGTGTACGGCGTGCATCCCATCCCCCCTGAGTTTGTGCGCGGACAGATGCGCTCCATCCTGGACGACATTGGTACCGACTCAGTCAAGATTGGCATGCTCCACTCGGCTGAACTGATAAAGGCCGTGCGCGAGACCCTCGACCTCTATCCCGAGCTGACCGACATAGTGCTCGACCCCGTAATGGTGGCCACCTCCGGCGACCCTCTGCTGCAAGCCGAGGCAGTCGGCTGCCTGCGCGACGTGCTGATACCCCGTTGCCGCGTGATCACGCCCAATATCCCGGAAGCCGAGATATTGCTCAGCCGCAGGATAACCGGTCAGGCCGACCTGCCCGAGGCCGCCCGGGAGCTCGCGGAATTGGGGGCCTCGGTCATGCTCAAAGGCGGACATCTGGATACTCCGGAAGTCAAGGATGTATTCTACAACCGTGAGACCGGCCAACTGACGGAACTGATTTCGCCGCGAGTGGACACCCCCAACACCCACGGCACCGGCTGCACCTTGTCATCGGCCTTCGCCTCCGCCCTGGCCCTCGGCCACGGCCTGGATGAATCCGCCCGCTTCGCCCGCGCCTACATAGCCGCNGCCATAGCCTCAGNCGCCCGCTANCGCATAGGGNGCGGCCACGGCCCCGTCCACCACTTCCACGCCCTCTGGCCCCCANAGCAGCGGAGGCAGCCGCGTCCCACAGCCACCCACTATAAATTACCGCAGTATTGACAATCAAGCCCATCTTCTTTATTCCAANAGGATGGACTTGATGTTATATCATGCCATTCCCGTNTTTCAAAAAATTAGNTCAGGGTTGAANTAGTGAAGAATCGGACCATATTTTTTAATTTNAGCAGGAGTCANTCTCCTGGCTNTTTTACTTATTCGTNTGAACTTATCAACCCAGCGCCCCTGTTTATTCTTCACACGCGAAATTTTATACTCTTGAATGTGCACAGTTCCTTTAGGGAAATGGGTTCCATCCGGATTCGTATGTGCATGGTTCCAGTCAAAATCAAGCATCATCTTTTTATCTTTGCTATATAGCTTGGCTTGCGTAGCTTTGCCGTCCGGCCCGGGAGCAAAATACATATCAGATGTCTTGGCATAGGCCGGGAGATCTGCATGCTTTGACTTGAAAGCCTCCTTCTTTTCTATCATCTTTCCAGTTACACCATTTATAGTAACCCGGGGAGAAAGTGTGGTGTAGGTATACGAGTAAAAATCTGATTTTCCTCTGGTATAATCTCGTTGATCGCCCATTGTTTACCCTACTTTATTTCCGTCATTCTCGNGATTATATCTTACGCNTGAGAAGTTTTGTTCTTGGAGCCATTCCAGAAGAGACAAGTCCCNATCGAGCAATCCGGCCTCCTTAAGATTGACTGCCAGCACTNCTGACAGATTCATGGTATGTNTCTCGCTTTCCTGCCATTCCTCACGACAAGTGCCTTTACCTAACATGAATTCGTCATATCCCTGGCGAAGAAGATATAGATGGTCCGGGTTATCATGCTCCCATACCAATGTTTCAGGCCAAGGAGCATTTTCATCAAGCAGTTTTGTTCGCATCTTCTGCAAGAAGTGTTTCTCGGAAGGTGAGATTCCCTCCTTCTCAATATGTGAGAACAGAGTCTCATCTTGAGGCCAAAGATCATTTTCGTGTGTCATGCTTTATTATTAAANTTCGCTTTAGAGTATGGCNTTATGAACTTAACNGGAGNATTTATNCCCGGCACTTCANGCGTTTCGCCATATATGATTATTNATNTGGGATNTAATNTTGTTTCTAATTCTTTTAATCCTGTATGCCATAGCTCAATGGAGCCATTATGTCCACATATGCCAGTACCACAGACTGCAATGATGCTACGCATTGGCAAACCATCAAAACNGTACTCAANAGNATCTGCATCTCCCCAACTTGCGGTAGGGATGACTTTATAGCCGCAGAGATTCCAAAAAGCCCCTGCAAATCGAGACTTAAAGATTGAAGTAATGTTCAAAGATATAAGCGGCCCAACATATAGGCTATAATCAGGAGTGAAAAGATAGGGTCGATTGCGAAATGCATAGGTGGTCTGATCCAGACGATTCCATATGGGCTGACTGAATTTGTAATCATCCTCAAAAAAGTGGATTCCACAACCCTGGTTTCCTCGCTCATTTCTACTTGAATATGGAACGCAAGATAACTCAGGCCACTCTACACATGGAGCCAAGATAGGAAACCCATAGCGTTGTGTGACCTGCATCCCGTTTATTAGATGAAGGTTATTAAATTCTGCCTTGGCTCTTGCTTTGGAGGTTAGTTGCATCATTGCATAGAGCTTGCCAGATGAGGTGCAAGATTGGATATATGCCTCCTTAGGCTCGAACAATCCGCCTAAAAATGGCGAAGTCCCAATAGGTATTGAGGGGAATATGTTCCGTTGTGTTTCCGGATGCCAGGCCTCATAGAATGAGGGTCGGACATTCTGATAATAATTATACATATGTGTAAACTTTTTTTAGGTATTTGTTCAATTGTTCCGTTCCATCTTTGCCATCACAAACAAGCTGCAATCTTAAATATGTTTAGGCGTTCTACATGCGAATTCTCAAACGACGATATAGTATTAGATAATTTAGTATCAGCCCTCTTGATATTGATTGTTTCGACTCCCAATTCACTGCATACACGTTGGGTAACGACATCAGTCACCGCTATCTTTATGCTGCGCCGTCGAGCAATAAACAGCATACTGCTCTCTGCAAATCCTATCTGCNGCAAACACTTGTTCTCTGAAAGAAATCTCGCGNACTCCATCATTTCTTCCGGCNAGAAAACNATATTCTCAATGAGGGAGTGATGTAGGCATACGCNNTCCTCAGCTGCGAACTCCGTAGTGAGCAGGCTATACTTGGCACTTAGAAAGAGAATAATCTGTGATGATTCCATGCAATCTTTACCAACTATTAAATACAAATTTTCCATACCGTCAGATAATATATGATTTAGATTCGACCTCCAAGATTGAAGTACCGAGCATTTGCGCGGCCTTGGAGAAGGAAATTAAGTCCTGGGCCAACGCACTGTACACTAATACCTCATACAATTCATCATTGTACTTTTTTTCTGCAGCGGNTTCCGTNTACCTTNNCTTTTCTACCNNAGATTTAAATCTTGGAATAGAATNTTTTTTGATACAATAACTTCGATAACGGCTATCATTAAATATGCCAAGACGCTTCAGAGAGTACACTATTGCATAAATTGATATACGGTATACTTTCTGTATTCTCTCAAGTCCTTGAAAGGAAATTCTGGTCTTCCTGCCAAATTCAGAGTTTATAACTTCCGAAGGCAGCAACATTTCTGATGCAAAGGCATCACAGAGTTTTTCTCTGTCATGATTTGACAAACCAGCATCAAACGATTGATTTGCCAGCAGGTGAGCCAATTCATGCATATGAGTGAATCGTCGCCTCTCTGTGTTAGTCATATTCGAATTGATGACCATCAAAGGGATATCTCCATTTGCATGTCCGCTAATTCCATCAAAACCATCGGGACCATCAATCTCAAATATTTTTATTCCTTGTTGCATGAGCAGATTCTTCACGCTCGGTATAGGAGAGATACCGAGGCCCCATGTCTGACGCACCTCCTTCGCAAGCATTATCATCTGCATAGGGTAACAAATATTTGGTGGGACGTTGACCACTGGTCTGATATGATTGAGACCGAGCACACTCTCGATTTCAATAAATCTCTCAACCTCATCTTGAATTTTGATTTTCAATATGGTCTGCTCTTTTACACCGACACTTGATTTCTTTCTAAACGATATCTCTGTTTCAGAAACATCGAAGGTGTACGGCCTGAAAAAATAATCGACAGGGACATCCAATGCCTTGGAAAGTTTTATTAAAACTGAACTTCCGGCCATGGTTTTGCCGGCTTCATATTTAGATATAGTCTGTTTGGACACTTCCTTACCAGTTTTCATAGATAAGGCATCCATTGACAGTCCAGCTTTTTGGCGGGCTTGTTTCAGTCTCTTTGCGAACAATTCCTTCATATTAATTCTTATTGTTGTAAGTTAACATGCGACAAAATTACAAAATATTTTTTAAATGTCAACTATATAAAGGAATTTTTTTCAAAATTTTTTGCTTCCATGCTTCCTCCTTAGATAATTACGTTAACCCCCTTTATAAACAGCATGGACACTAATAACAAGGGCATACAATTCCGAATTCCACTCTCAAAAGGCGGTCACTGGAGATAGCGTAAATATTCTCCTGGGCACATTATATCCCCCCCATTTATTCCCAGGCAGGGAGGAGCGGCAGCAGGATATTTTCGAAATTGTCTCGCGAGATTATGCGGTAGTGGAAATGCACCGAGTCATTGTATCTTTGGCTGTGGTGCACCACGTAGTCTCCACGTTCAAATAGGGCCGAGAGTTCCTCCCGGTCTTTTTCCTCATCGGGGAAATGCAGCCCCTTGGAGGTAATCACGCTGTCAATCCCGCTCCACGTATTCATCCACTCTTCGNCNGNGGGNGGCNCAATCCCTTGCACACTCTCCACAAATGCACCGAAGAAGACATCGTACGGCACCACTCCGTCACGTATCANNGANAGATTGACCCGGTANAAGTTGCCCTTATAGCCCGTCTTNTCGTACAGGGGCCCTTCAAACGGACCCGTTTCCGCAAGCTCATGCCTCAGATACCGCCCGGAGGCAGCGGTATCTGCGAGGATATGCCCCGGACCAAAGAAATCCTGCATGAAATTCTTATAGACATCCCGGTATTGCGATGCCGGATACCGGGCGATCTGGTAATCCAGAGCGGCCGCTATCGAATCCTGAAGCGTGGCACACCCCACACTCCCGCCATCAGGCGCCGCGCCCTCAGACGCAACCCTGCTGACAGCCCATGCGCCCGAAATAGCCACATTGATCAACGCCGCAAAAACACCCCTCTTTACTCCCGCACGCTTACTTTTACTCATTGTTGGCATAACCTTTTAATTTATAAACTACTACAAATAACAATAATTGCATTTTGGCAAGAACAGCAAAATGTTTTGCCCCTAAAATGTACAAGAACAGCAAAATGTTTTACCCCTAAAATGTACAAGAACAGCAAAATGTTGGCTTCATAACAAAAAATCAAGGCGGGTATGGCACTGCTAACGCACAGTGCCACGCCGGCCTTGATTTGAGGGGCAAGGGGCGTTGATACGTCCTTACCGCACCAGGAGCTTCCTTACGCCTGCGCGCGATTTCCAGATGTAGAGTCCGGGGCTGAGCCCCTCTATTTCGTCGTATGCGCGGCCCCGCGCCACGAGCAGGCCGCCTGGGGTATACAGATCGCCAGGCAGTGTCAGATCAGCTTCGGGAGCGATGACTGCCGAGGCTTGAGCGTCCGGATCCTGCGGAAAGACCGGAAGAGAGGGAAACCAGTAGTTGCTGATCATCTCGTAGTCGCGTATCTTCACTCCGGCGGCTGTGTAACGCCGCGTGATATAGGTCGGTATGCTGAATTCATGATAGAGCGACATGTAAAGTTCATCGGTCACCGGATGCACGCGCATCGAGCAGCCGTAGAGCTTCCATCCCTCGCCGTCAGCGGCCAGGTCGATTATCTGCTCCACGCTGCGGCTGCCGACATCAAACCGGTATATCTTAGTGCCCGAAAACCATGTGTTTGCGCCCCCTTTCCAATAGAGGACGTTCTTCTGCGCCGAGGCGCAGAAGGCATCCGGCGTCCAGGCATACCAGGAGTTGGAGGGGGGATACATCCCCTCGGGAATTGTCACAATCTCCGTCTCAAAAGTCTCCGCGTCCACCCTCACGATATAGGGGAGCGTTGTGCCCGTACCCTGCACGTTGCGGGCCACACTCAGCCACACCGAGCCGTCCTTGGCCTTGACCACAGATCCTATCCCTGCCTTCTCCTGCACGAAATCCATCGGCAGGGTCTGTATCACCTTGTCTTCGGCGGTGTCAATTATAAGAAGACCCGCCTGCTGGTGGGCCGCGAAGACCTTGTCGCCAGCCAATACCATAGAGCCTGACTGCCCGTGATAGAGCGAACCCGTGGGGTCGGTATTGGGTTTGTCATCTCCGGTGTTGGGGTTGGCAGTCCCCTCGATCTGACCTTTGACGGTGTATGTATCGAGGTCAAACACCCAGATGCCGTTGCTCGTGGAGATATATCCCTTATGGTCATCCACACCCACGAACCCGCGCCCGTCGCACTGCGCCCCCGAAGGGTCGATCAGCGCCTGCTGGTGGAGCACCTTCATCGTGGCGGCATCGGCCACGGTGATGCGCCCTCCGGCTACGTCTGCCCCGGGGTCCTTGTCCTGCTTTGCTATAAGATAGAACCGTCCCCGCCATATCGCGCCATACTGGTTGGTGCATCCTAATTCCACGCCCGGATTCTCCTGCTGTATCACTCTGTAATGCCAGAAGTCGCCATCGGCATTGTCAGGGTCGAGGTAGTTGACGGTGGAATTCTGATGGCCGTACCAGTCCTCATTCACTATGAAGACACCGCCGGAATAGTCGGTGTCAGCCCCGGCTCTCACGGGAAACATGAGAGCCGGGACCAAGGTTAGAAACAGAAGCTTATTCATCTTCATCGGCGGGTGATTTTAACCTTGCAGCTCTTGCCGCCCTTGCGCACGATATACATGCCCGGCTCGAGCTGCGCGTCATTGTTGACACGCAGACCGCCGAGGGTGTAGATTTCAGTGTCGCCTTCGATGGCGCCGAAGACCATGTCAACGGCGGTCGAGACATCCTTGCCTGTCACGGTCATAGCCTGCTCTTCCGAGGCGAGGTCAATGCCGGAATGGGTGCCGGCGAGCTTTACGGCATATGAGGCAGATGATTCGGGTCGTTCCAGGACGGCCGATCCTTTGCCCTCCTTATCAAGGGCTATGGCTTCAGTCAGGGCCTCTTCATCCCCCTCGTCACACACTGCGATGGAGGGANGGCCGCTCTCAGTGGNCACGGGACGGTATTCCAGGCGGNACTCAGAAGACTTGCCGGTGAATACCTCAGCGTCATTAGCCTGGAGGAAAGCAGCGGGATGCTCTCCGGCGTATGCCAGGTCGCAGTCCACATTCACAAGCACCAGGTCATCGTCAAGGTCTTCCACTTCAATCTCGACTTCGATGCCTGCAATCTCAGGCTCGGAGATAGCGCAGTTTTTCCAGCCGTTTGCGGCTGCATAGCTTTGCGACATGCCGTGGGGCACTACGACCTCGGCATACTTGCCCGCGGCGATACGCCAGGTGTTTGCGCCGCATGAGAAGGGAGCAGCGGCCGAGCATACATACACCTTGACATCGTCACAGCCGTAGACTATATCCGATGCGTAGGCATGCGAGCCCATCACGTCAGAAGTGAGCAGCAGCTCCTTGAGGGCGGTGTTGCGGAATACGTAGTTGCCAAGAGTCTTCAGACCGGCAGGGAGAGTCACTTCGCTCAGGGCGGAGCAGCCGTCAAAGGTGTTCATTGGGATGCTGGTCACCTTGTCGGGGATGGCGACGGAGCGGAGCTTCTTGCAGTTTGCGAAAATCCACGATCCGAATGTGGTGACTGTATCGGGGAAACGGAACACTCCGGCCTCCGGCTCAGCGTCATCGCCCTTGAAAGTGATGATCTCAAGCGAGCCGCAGTCGCGGAACATGCTGTTGGCAACCGATGTGATGGCACCTCCGAGTGTCACCTTGCGCAGCGAGCCGCAGCCATAGAACATGTTGGCGGTCATAGCCGTGCAGGAGTTAGGCAGGACAGCCTCCTCGAGCGATGTGCAATTCTGGAACATATAGGAGCCGATAGTCTTCACGCCTTCGGGAATCTCGACCCTCTTCAAAGCCGAGCAGCCGGAGAAGGAGTAATTGCCGATGCCTGTCAGCGCGGAGGGGAAGCTGATAACTCCCTCCGGCGAGTCCTTGCCGGAAATCTTCAGGGTCGTGAGAGCGGAGCAGTTGTAGAAGACATTTGTGCCGAAAGTGGCGACAGTGTCGCTCATCTCCACCTCGCGCAGGTTCTTGCACCCGCTGAAGAGGGTGTTGGGTATGGCGGTGACAGTCGCCGGCACGCTGAAGGTCTCATTGGCGCACCCCTGGAAGGCGCTCGCGCCGAGAGTGGTCACGCTTGCGGGCAGATTCACAACCAGTTTGGAGTCGTTGGCAAAAGCTGAAGCAGCAATCTCAGTCACGGATTCGGGAATCACGAGCGTCTCAAGACTGCCGCATGAGGAGAAAGCATAGGAGGGTATGGTCTTCAGATTTTTCGGCAGGACTACGCTCTTGAGGGCGGTGCAGTTCTGCATCAGGTTGGTGCCAAGCTCCAGGATGTTGTCACCAAACTCGATAGACTCGAGAGACGTGCAGTAGGCGAAGGCATATCGGGGCAGAGACGTGAGCGAAGCGGAGAGCTTGACATCAGTGAGCTTGTTGCACTGGAAGAAAACACGCTCCTCCATTGCCTCCACGCTGTCAGGGAGCTTGACCGAGGTCAGGCCGGCATACGAGAATGCATAGGTGCCGATGGTCTTCAGACCCTCGGGCAGAGTCACCTCGGCGAGGTTCTTGCATTCGTAGAAGGCATGCTTGCCTACTGCTTCTATAGGAGCCTCGATTTTGACAGAAATCAGCTCAGAGGCGCCGTAGAAGGCGGAGTCGTTCATTGCGGTGACGTTAAACTCGCGGCCCATGAAGCTGACCTTGGCCGGAATTGTGAGGTCGCCGGTGTAGGCGGCTTTATTGGCCGCAGTGATGGAAGCGCGGTCAGCCTTGCCCTCTACCTTGGCATAGCGCACGCGCAGAGAGGGAGTATCCTCTGAGGCATCCGTCACAGTGTAGGTGATACCCCCGGCTTCAAACACATCCCCGACATTCACCGCCGAGAAAAATTCTTCGATTGTGCCGAACTTCTGCCAGCCGGCCGATTCGGCATACTNCTCTTTGNAGCCTGCAGGCACGGTCAACGTGGCCGAGGCGGCTGCCNCGCCGAAGGCGTCGTCAGCGGCCTCAGCAGGATAGAGGNTCTCTGAGCGGNCAGCGNTAAGGCCCGTGGCAGCAAAGGCCTTGCTGCCGATTTTCTTCACGTTGGCCGGTATTTCCAGGGACTTGAGACCGGTGTATGCGAAAGCATTGTCGCCAATCTCCTCCACATGCTCAGGAATGGCGATCTCTTCTGTCAGCAGACATCCGGAGTATATTCCTGCCGGCATTGCCTTCATGGCGAGGGGGAATATTACAGTTTTGAATCGAGGGCAGCTGCTGAAGGCCTCAGTTCCGATGGATGTCAGCACGGCGGCAGGGTCAGAGCCGTCGGCATACTTCACCTCCTCGAGATCAAGGCATCCCATGAAGGCGGCGTTGCCGATCTTCTTGACCGTGGCGGGAAGCGTCACCGAAGTGATGCCCTCCACTCCCTCAAAAGCGTTGTCGCCGATTGCAATGACGGTGTAAGTCTTGTCCTCCCCTTCATCATAGAAGGAGGTCGGTATAACGAGGGCCTCGCCGGTGAACTCGCGGTAAGTCGCCCCCTCGATTCCCTCGATATCGGAGGGATGGACCAACGTCACTGTGCCGTTGGCGTAGTCTGCGAGCTTGTAGAAGAAGTCGCCTGCGGCAAACTCGGTCTTGGCACCGTCAGGCACTGTCGGAGGAGCTGACTTGAACTCCTTCCAGTCACTGGCTAACATATCCACGGCATAGTTCCAGCCGTCCCAGCTGCCATCATCGAGTACGCGCCCCGAGGCACCCCAGCCGGAATAGCCGAAATTGCTNTCGGCCGACNCTTTNACCCAATAGCTCCAGTAGCCGATATACCANCCAGCCTGCCAGAANTCGTCCGCGTCTACCNCTTTCCANTTGTCGTAGTCATAGTCGGATGATCCTCCGACTTCCGGATTATATCCACGGGGATGCTCGAAAAATCCATTGTCGGAATATTCGGGTNCATAGTAATCATTGTTCTCCTCGTCGTAANGGGCGTTGTCGCCNTCGTTGTCAACGTCNCAGNCGAAGCCGTTGATGGTGTAGCCACCGAGCGGATCCGTGGGGGAGCTGACGTTGGTGTACTGCATTAGGGTGTAGAGGCGCGGGTTGTTCTTGACCACGGCCTTGATCATGTCAGCGCCGGTGGCCAGGCCGTCCCAGCGGTAGCCGAAGACGAGCGCGTACTGCTCGCGCGGGTCGTTCCACTGGATCACGAGGGCTGCGCGGTTGCTTCCCTCGCCGGTCCAGTTCTGGATGTCGTCCATCGAGAATTCCCCGTCAGGCAGAGCGGGAGAATCGGGATTGGGATCCCATTCCCACGCGGGTGACACACTCTTCTTCTCGTGGCGCAGGGTCGCGGCGTAGTCAGTGCCCTGCACCCGGGAGGGCACACGCTTCGCTCCTGAGGCCGTCCCGGCAGCCACCGCTGCCGCGGCGGCTGTGCAGATGATTAGTCTTTTCATAATAATGCTGGTTAGAGTTTGGGATAAGTCATGATTATTCATGATTTGTCATGATTATTCATGATTTATCATGATTATTCATGATTTATCTTGAGTTATCTTGAGTTATCTTTTGATGATTTTTCTTGTTGCGCCGTTGCCCCGGAGGAGATAGATTCCTGCCGGGAGCTCGGCTATGATGGCCTTCAGCCCTGCGGCCCGGCACTCCCCTATCCTCACCCCCCGGAGGCTCAGGATTTCGTACGGGCCGCTCTCCTCAGCCTCCGCGGCAGTAACCCCGGAGGCCGGAGCGGCGTGGGAATAATTCAGATCATACCACACCTCAGAGGCTCCCGTATTGCCGTCAATCCGGGCCTTCACACGGTTTTGCGCGCTCCGCCCCTCCGCGGCAAACCACACCGGGCCGTCGAGCAGCGCATATTTCCAGCCGTCCACCTGGCCGTCGGAGAGCTTGCGCGAGGAGTATCCCAGGCCCGAGTAGCTCAGCTCATCAGATTCCACGCCGCCGACCCAGTAGCTCCAGTACCCGTCATACCATCCGGCGTTCCAACGTTGACGGCTGTTGTTGAGCGGTTGGACAGGCCGCCACCAGTCGTAGTCATAGGCAGGATAGCCATATTCGCGGGCGTTGATGGGATGCTCGATAATGTTAGTGGCCTCAGCGGCCTCCAGTGCCTCCCGGCAATACTGCGGNGTCATGNCGCCCGGTGCCTTGGTCTGGCCCATGAGNCCGTTGACTGCATAGTAATCGAAACTCACCCGAGGGTCCTCNGAGGCCCCCTCGAAGTCATACNTTATCTCGTGCAGGGTCTTCGGGCACCCGGGAAATTGAAAGCCGATGCCGTCAACGGTGCTCCCCATCCATCCGGTGTATTGCGTCAGCAGCAGAAGGTCATCGCTGCCCGAGGCTATGGCACGAAACATCTCCTCGCCCGTGGGAGCGCCCCCTTCATAATCCTCGGGATTCCAGCGGAAGCCCCACACGTAGGCCTCCTTCGGGCCCTCATCTTGAAACTGCACCACCAGGGCGGAACGGCACTCCCCCTCTCCGGTCCAGAACTCTATCCTGTCCCAGTCAAGCGTGAAGGCCCCCGCGGAAAGGGCCGTGCAGAGTGCCGGAATTGCAATCTTTGTCTTGAAGTCAATCATTGTTTATGTCAGGTCTGATAATAGTGATACATGCCGCTTAATCTCCGATAAAGAACTTTATGCTCCTGCTTCCGTCGCGTCCGGCAAGGATGTAAAGCCCCTTGTCGAGCATGAGAGTCACGGTACACTCATCGCCGACGGCCTCAAATGCCGACACGGTCGTTCCTGCCATGTCAGCCACGACAAACGTCTCGCCGTCGAGGCCTCTGAGCCGGACCTTGCGCCCCTCTATGGATACGGAGGCTGCGCAGAGAGCCGGAGCCTCCACGTTTGTCGAGCCGCTCACCGTCACCGGAAGATATGCGTAAGCCACGCGGCCGTTTGACTCCGCGCAAAGGGCTAATTCCGCTGTCCCTGCCTGCTTGGGAGTCAATACCAGAGTGCCCTCTTTCTCCTCCACATCCGCGATGTCGTCAAGGGAGCCGGAACGCGCGCCAGACGATGCGACGCGCTTGATTGTGATATTGCGCTCTATATTATCAGCATCATGGGCCAGGCCCTCCAGCGACAGTTCAAAGGGCTCGGCATCTATGATTATGGGAGCAATCTCATCAAACTCCGGAGCGTATGCGTCCGGAAATACCGGAAGGGCAGGAAACCAGTAGTAGTCCTTGAGCCGTACCGATGACTCCAGCTCGCCCGAAGTGGCGTTGAGGAAATTGAGCCAGTTGTAGCGGTAATTGCCGCTCGGCGCGGTGGTCGTGGCGAAGAGTATGCAGTCCGTGCGGTCGTCATAGCGCATGGAGGCGTAAATCTGCTGATAAACGCCGGGATATGTCCCCTCGGTGCGNGGAAANTCATAAAGGGGTTGCAGTTCCTCGGCCGGCTCATGGATGTTCCACCGGTAAATGCTCGTGCCGCTCGAGGTGATGCCCGANGCCCCGCCGTTCCAGAAGAGCACGTCATCCGTGCGGGAGGCGAAGAAATTGGTCGAGCGCCACGAGCCCCAGCTGCATCCGATTGTGCCGGGNACCTCAGTACGNTGCTCTCNGNNTCNGTCATNCNAGAANGGNATNTGCCACAGCAGAGTGTGGCCTGCAGAGGCNTCCTGAGTGCTNGCGTACCANACNTCGCCGTCGGCNGTCTGGGCTATGCCCTGCACGCCNGCATCCGGGATAGTGCATACGAGCNTGTCGGTCTCGCCGTCAATCACATGCACGCCCACGCCCTGCTGCAGAGCGTACACATACCGGCCTGCCCGCACCATGTCGCCTATCTGGCGGTTGTACAGCTGCTGGTTGCTCCCTATGTCTGACCCGGTGCCTTCGGTGTCGTTGCCGATGCCGCGTATGCCGCGGTCCTGCAGAGTGAACTTATCTCCCTCCCAGGTCAGTACGCGGATTCCGGCGTGGGTGCCGATGTAGGCCTTGTTCTCGCTTACGCCCACGCATGCGCGGCCGTCGCCTCCGAGTTCGTCAAACGAGGCAAGGCGCTGCAGCGTGGAGGCGTCGGCTATCACGAGGCGCCCGCCCCCGTTGCCGCGTATGTCGCCGCGGTCATGCTCCTGCTTCGACATCACGAAGAGCTTCCCGGCGAAAATCATGGCATACTGCGAGGTGGCTCCGAAGGAGGCGTCATCATTCTCGCGGCTGTACGCATGATAGACTATCTCGCTGTCATCCTCGGGAAGGGGGTTGGCAAGATAGCTGACCGAGCCGTTCTTGTGGGTGAACCACTCTTCGTTGAGCCAGAAGGTTCCCTGCGTATGGTCACCCGAACTGCCGTCGGGCTCCAGAGGATTGATTGTGACGTGATACGTGCGCGTCACTTCAGGGTTTGAGGCGGCCGTCAGCACAAGGTCGAAGGTGCCGGGACGGTAGGTCACGAGCTCCGTGAACCGTTCCGCGCCCCCGACCGAGTAGCCGTTGGCAAGTCCCTCGGCCGAGGCGTTCTCCATTCTTATCGACACCCCTTTGTTTGAGGCCGTAGCGGGCTCCACCTCGAAGCGCAGGGCCATTATGTCATGGAGGTCGAGGCTCAGCTCATCTCCCTCCACGCCGGCGAGACGCACGTCAGTCACCGGGTCTCCCGCAGCCGAGGCCGGCAGCGCTGAGGCTCCCAGCAATACCGCAAGGGAGGCTCCCGTGCGGATGATTGAAATAGGTTTCATCATAATTCTTCAGGTATGGTACAGTATGAAAAAATCTTTCGGTATAGTCAAGTGTTTCAGTATGAGAAGACAGTGTCTGCCGGTATGTGAAGATCCCGGGCGCGGCTCAGTTCGGTCGAGGTCTCGCCGAGCCAGCCGCAATATTGGCTGACTCCCGTATAGACCCTTATGAAATCCGCTCCGGGGAGGCTGACCGGATTTCCGAAGGCATCTACGGCCCGCGAGATGTCAAATGAATTGAGGTCCTCATATTCATTGGGATGATTGTCAACATATCCCCAGGGATAGCTGTAAAGCACATAGTATGTGCCCTGCCCGCTTATGTCCTCGCCGTTGGAGGCGAGGAGGCTTCCCGTGAATGTGAGCTCATCCGCATCCGTCCAGGCCGGGTAATAAGCCTGGTCATGAAAGAGGTTCTTATGCAGCCACCCGCTGGCCCCCAGGTTGTCGCTCCATCCGATATAGTAGAAGTCATCAATGCAGTTGTCCTCATCGGCCACTATCTCCCTGCCGGGGTCCGGACGACGGTAGGTCATACGGTATCCGTGGCGGGTCAGCGGAGAGTGGTACTCGCTTCCCGCCAACTCATACCATTCATCGTCCGGCAGGCCGTTGCAGTTGGCGTCATAGCTCACCATCACTATGCCGGGTTCGGCGGAGCCCCCCTTCTTCTCGGGCTGGAGAAGTTCGTAGAAGCAGTTGCCCCAGATGCGGAAGTCATTCTCACCCGGCACGTTGATCACAGTATGGTCAAACCCGAAGGTTATGTACCCTCCCCAGGCGCCGAGGGTGACCATGATGTCGTTGGTGCCCGATATAGACTCCTCGGCCTTCTTGAGCATGTCGGCGCAAGTGTCCCCCTCCTCATAGCGGGGCATCTCGTTGACAAACTGCCCCGGGGCCGGACAGTACTCATATACTCTGGAGATATAGGGGCTGTATTCCACCTCCTCGTGGAGCACATTGACCGTGAAAGCGAACTCGTAGGGCGTTTCGGGGTCCGTGATAATCAATTCTAAGTCATACGACCCCTCCTCGCGGGCCAGGAAAATATAATCGCGCGCCCGGCTCACTGTCTCGCCGTTGACCCGCCACTCATATTCCCTCCCTGTCAAGGCGGAGTGCAAGGGGAGTTTCTTCATACGGGCTATATAGTAGACATCGTCAATGCCGAGGCTTACCATAGGTGTTTCGTTGGAGCACCCGCCGCACAGAAGCAGTGCGAGGAGTGTCGCAGCAGCAGCCGCAGAGCGCAGAGAGCGGGAAAAATACTTGTTCATAAGGCAGGAAGGAATGTGATATGGGCAGGGATGTCGCCGGTGCCCGCACGCTCCANTTCTTNCGNCCGTCGGGCGTGAAGCAGTANAGNGTGCCNGANGANACATAGTTCTTNGCGTCNGTGACGANNATNTCNCCCGTNTCNGGATGNACGGCNATGCCGTANGGTATGGTNATCTCNNNGTCGGTGCCGTCGGTNATGAAGNTGTCNGAGATTATCTCCTTGGTGCGCACATCGATGACTCCGTAGCTTATGGCGTTAGAGGCGGTATAGTTGTTCCACTCCGTGGCGTAATAATACATAAGGTCGCCCGAGAAGGCCATGTTGGAGCAGGCCACAGGGAGTGTATCGGTGACAACCATCCGGTTGAAACCGGGCTTCTTCTGCATCACATACAGGCGCGAGGGNCGCGACTGGTANTCGCCNCNNGANGTCACCCACAGTTTGCCGTAACGGTCTTTCTTGAGNCGGTGNAGGTTGATNCCNACNGGNATNTGCTGCACCTGCTTGAANTCNACCATCTGTATNACNGANACTGTATTGTCNTANNCCGGGGCGCGGTANCCTCCGGAGTTNGCNACATACATATAGTCGTCGACAATCTCCATCTCCTCGGGCTGGTAGCCAACGCTCACTTTACGCGTGACGGCCAAGGAGAGTGTATCCACCTCATATACTGCCCCTTTCGGGGCATTGGGGTCGATAAGCACCGGGCCTACGTAGGAGCTGACGTATGCCTTGCCCCGGTAAAACCTCACGTAGCGGCAGTTGGGGATGTCCACCTGGCCTATGCGCACGCCCGTGCGGGCGTCAAGCACCTCCACCTTGTGGGAGCAGTTGACCACCACATAGAGGCGGCTGCCATAGATTCCGATGTCGTTGCCCACATCGCCAAGCTCCTTAATTACGTTGGGATTGCGCTCGGCGTAGAAGTTGCGCGCGTAGAGCCCGGTGCGGTAGTCATACCAGTCGAGGGTGCACTTGTTGGAGCCCATGTTGCCCTCGTTGACGAGATAGAATCCCCTCCAGGCGCTCCCGGGCCTCTCGTCGCCGATGACGGAATACTCCGCGGGCACCACAAGTTCGTCCTCGCGACAACTTGTGGCGACCCACAGGAGCGGCAGTATAAAAAAGAAAAATTGTGTTCTGTTCATTTCTCGATGCGTTTATTCAGGTTGTCCCGGACGCTGTGCGATTCTCCCTTTTCCCGCCATCAGATCTCGGCAGTCACCGTAAACCGGAAGTTGCGCTTGGGCATGGGATAATTGAGGATCACGTCATAATCCTGGCTCAGGAGGTTGTTGACCTCGGCCAGGGCCCTGAGCGACACTGAGCCCAGGCGGAAATCCTTGCTCAGCGACAGGTCGGAGGTATACCAGGGCTGGGTGTAATTGTAGCGGATGTTCTCCTGCTGGTTGTATCTCGCCCCGACATATATCCAGGAATAGTTGAGGCTCCACCCCCTCCACTGCGCATTGGCCACAGCGGCTCCGGAGTGGCGCGGGATGTATGGAATCTGGTGGCGGTAATAATTGTCGGAGGGACTTGTCACGTCTATGGCCCTCTGAAATGTGTACTGCCCCCGGACGGTGACAGACAAGTCCCGCAGGGGGTTGATTGTGACAAGTGCCGTCACGTCCACGCCGCGTATGTCCACGAGGCCGAGGTTGAGCATGGTCCAGCGGAACTGCTGTCCCTTGGGATAGGCCACTATCTTGTCTTTGACACGGTTATAGTAGGCATCCGCGCTCAGGCGCACCGCGGCGACAAGCGATGAGGGGCGCGCTCGGTCGTAGAGTATTCCGGCATTATATTGCGTGACTCTCTCAGGCGAGAGCTTGGAGTTGCCCATGTCGGCATAATAGAGGTCGTTGAAGGTCGGCATCCGGAAAGACTGCTTCACGAAGGCCCGCAGCGACAAGGCACCGCTTCGCAGCGGGGAGCCGCTGATGAAGAGCGCCGGCGAGAGCACATGCTTGTCCGTCGGGGCCTCCTGGCCCCGTATTCGGTCGTGGATGAACGCGCCCTGCAGGCTGGCCTGCGCTTTGAGCCTCGGGACGCTCAGGGCTGTGGCGGCAGACACATACTGCGATATGCGGTCGGGGCGCACGAACCCGTAGACATCGGCATCCAGGGCATTCCAAGCGAAGTCATAACTCGCCGAGACGCTCCAGGCGGGATGAAGGGTAATCTCGTTGGCAGTGGAGAAATATACCTCTTTCTGGCGGTAGAGGTTGTCGATCTTGACCTGCTTGTCATCATTGTTGACATAATGGGTGCGGTAGAAGGCATATTTGACGTTGTTGAGGGTGGTCCATCTGCCAAAGAAACCCGTGTAGCGCCCTTGGATGAATGAGTTTGTGTCCCATATCCTCTCGCCGCGCCTCCAGACGTTGTTGACAATGGCCCCGGGGACACCGCGCTCGGAGTTGTAGTTGTAGGCCTTGACCGTCCATGAGCCGTTCTGCAGCTCCCCGGAGATGTTGAGCTCGATGCGCGTGGCATTTATG